>Ga0210057_1006832_pt1 | contig 14087 bp, 13 predicted proteins | sample CryGeyCG2114_010_2_FD_183968 | JGI IMG/M metagenome (GOLD analysis project Ga0210057, IMG submission 183968) | Groundwater microbial communities from aquifer - Crystal Geyser CG10_big_fil_rev_8/21/14_0.10 (SPAdes) (version 2) | ecosystem: Environmental > Aquatic > Deep subsurface > Groundwater ... | reverse complement strand
CAAGAAGAACTTAAAAGACTTAGTACGTTCAAAACTGAAAATCCAGCTATAGATCTACCCATTGCATTCAACGGCTACCAAGCTTTTGTAAATAGCCTTAAAACTCTTCAAAGTGGACCACAAAGAGAAGGTACTCAAGAAAAGATCATCCGGGCAATGGTTCATCAGGTGAAAATCACACCAAACGGATTCAAAGCTGCGTTTTACGTGGGAAAAGACTATATTGAAGCGGAGCGGGCCAAGATGGCCGGGCCCGCTTCTTCAAATACAAACTTAAAAAAAATTTCGCTGGTCTCTGGTTCGACCAGCTTGACAAATGGTGGGAGCTGTTCCGGTACAAACGAACTTATGCCGCTGACAGTGCGGTTGGTTCATCCTGAAAAATGGACAAGGAATAAGGTTGATCTCTTGGAGCTGGTAACCCTAAGAGAGACAGGCTTAACGTGGCAGGAGATTGCCCTGCAGTGTGGACGGTCAAGAGCCACTCTTACGCGCATGCTTAAACAGTGGAAGGATGACAACAAATGCAATTGATCCTTGAAAAACTGATGTCAATCTCAATAGCGTGGTGGGCACTGCCCTAAGGTGGTTATCCCGGATCTGGCGATATCAAAGATCATTACAAACACGTTGGAGAATCTCAAGATGCAATTACCGCGGCCTAGTGTGGATATCGCTAAGATCCGCCGGAAGTATTATGCCGCCAGGCTACTCTTAGGGGCTCACCAGATCAATGGCAAAGTAAAGTTCGGAGGATCCAGATATTCCAAGGCTAAGTTGGCCGCGAAAATTGGGCTCTCTCCATTGAGCGCAGGGTAAGTACCTCAACACCTGATTCTGTAACGAGAACGGTATGCTCGAACTGTGCGGAGAGTGAACCATCTTGAGTCCGAACTGTCCATCCGTCGTCTTCGACATAGACTTCGTGTGTTCCAATGTTAATCATAGGCTCAATCGTAAAAGTCATCCCGGTTCTGAGTTTCATTCCTACTTTCGGCTTCCCTCTATGTAGAATGGTAGGCTCTTCGTGAAATGCTCGGCCAATTCCATGACCGCAATATTCGACAACAACGAAATAACCATTTTTTTCAACTCTTTTTTGGATGGCATGGCCGATATCACCTAATGTATTGCCTGGCTTAACCTGATGAATCCCATCCCACATTGATCGGTAAGTAACTTCAACCAATTTACGGGCTTCTGGTTTCACGTCACCAACAAGAATCATCGCGCTGGTGTCACCATGATAACCGTTAAGGAGTGGTGTGACGTCCAAATTGACGATATCTCCCGATTGAAAGGGGCGATTATCCGGAATACCGTGGCAGACCACATCATTGATCGAGATGCAAAGGCTATTTGGAAAGCCGTGGTAGTCAAGAGGTGCTGGCACCGCTCCATGAGAGAGTGTCCACTCATAGCAGACGCGATCGATATCGATCGGCAGGACGCCCACTTTTACTAAGGGGATCAACATCTCCAAGCACTCGGCCGCCAACTTACCAACAGCGCGCATCTTTTCTATTTCAACTGATGTTTTAATCAACCCAATAGCTTCCAATCAATCTCCTGCTGAAATGCACAATGTGTCTTTGCTCTATACCCTTAAATTGTCCCTGTGTCATGAGAGCGCCGATGAAAGAGCGTTTACCAGCTCCTGATAAAACATCCAGAAGGGGAGCTGTGGAATTAAATAACAATAGGCGCGCTTCTCTCTGTCCGATTTTGACTAGTGTCCAATGCGAGGGAACTCTTTCCCTGACTACGGCGGCCCCGGATATCTGTTGCGGCAAGAGTTGCCATATTCACAATTTCTGACACAGTTGAGTTTTGAGGAAGCACGTAGATGGGCTTGTTCATTCCAAGCAGGATGGGTCCAATAGTTTCGGCGCCGCCTAATTGGCCGATGAGCTTGTAAGCGATATTCGCCGCTTGAAGATCCGGGAAAACCAAGATATTCGCGTTTCCCGGTACGTGGTTAAAAGGAAAACTGGTGGCTGAAATCTCTGGGTTGAGCGCCGTATCTGCTTGCATCTCACCATCAATCAGCCAATCCGGGTGTCGCTTCCGGACCAGCTCTGTTGCCATTCGAACTTTTTCAGCTAGGGGATTCTTATTGGCTCCGAAATTGGAAAACGAGAGCATCGCGATCCTGGGAAGCTCCGTCATCAACTGAGAAGCAAACCTGGCAGTTTGAATAGCGATATCCGCAAGTTCTTCGACCGACGGATTAATATTGACGGTCGTGTCGGCAAACCAAATCATTCGCTTCTTAAGGAGTACGAGGTACGCTCCGACGAGCCGCGAGCCCGGAGAAACGCCTACGACTTGAATTGCCGGACGAATCGTTTCTGGATAACTTTGAGAGACACCGTTTAGCACTCCATCCGCTTCTCCCATCTCGACCATGAGCGGGCCAAAGTAATTGCCTTGCGCTACAAAACTGTGAGCTTGCCCGAGCGTCACTCCTTTTCTACTGCGTTTTTCAACAAGGAATGTAGCATATTTACCAAGTTTTTCACTTTTTGAGGGTTGGACTACCTGAACCCCGCGAAGGGACTCCGTAAGGCCTAGCTCATTCATTTGTTTTTCGATGAGAAAGCTATCTCCAAGAAGGATGGGTTCTGCGATTCCTTCCTCGTGAATGATCTGCGCCGCTTTTAGGATGGAGGGATGATCCCCTTCTGGAAAAACCAATCGACAGAGCCGATCGTCCCCACCTGGCTCATGAATCCGATTTTTCAATACCCGCATCAGGGTATAACTCGCTCCCAGAAGCGACTCAAGCTCGTCCCGATATTTCTTAAGATCCAAACGCTTTCTTGCCACTCCTGTTTTCATTGCAGCGTCAGCGACGGCGGGGGCAATCCAAAGTAGAGCACGTTGATCAAAGGGCTTGGGAATCAAATACTCCCTTCCAAATCGGAACTTTTTCCCGCCATAAGCGCGCACCACGTTCTCTGGAATATCTTGCTTCGCCAGCTGCGCGATCGCGCGCACTGCCGCCAGTTTCATCTCCTCATTGATCGTCGTTGCTCTGACATCAAGCGCGCCACGGAAGATGAAAGGGAAACCCAAGACGTTATTAACCTGGTTAGGGTAGTCGGAGCGCCCCGTCGCTATGATTGCATCTTTTCTTACGGCAAGGACCTCTTCGGGGAGCACTTCAGGATCAGGATTGGCCATAGCAAAGATGATCGGATCACGAGCCATCGTTCGGATTAGCTCACCGCTTAGCGCCCCCTTGGCCGACAGCCCTACGACCGCGTCTGCTCCCTGAAGTGCCTCCTGAAGTGTGCGAAGCGAGGTGTTTTGAGCAAAGCCCTGCTTATAGGGATTCATCCCAGCGGTACGACCCTCGTAAATCACTCCATCAAGATCAGTCATGATGAGGTTTTCTCGCTTAACCCCCAACTGCAGGAACATTTTCGCGGAAGAAATACATGCGGCACCACCGCCAACGAAAATGCACTTCACGTCTCCGACGCGTTTTCCAACAATTTCAAGCGCATTAAGAAATGCCGCTCCACAAATAATCGCGGTTCCATGCTGATCATCGTGAAAAACGGGGATCTTAAGGCGCTTTTTAAGTTCCTCTTCGATGTAAAAACACTCAGGAGCTTTGATGTCCTCTAGGTTTATCCCACCGAAGGTTGGCTCTAAAGCCTCGCATACTCGGATCACTTCATCCGCAGTCGAGGCATTTAACTCGAGATCAAATACATCAATGTCAGCGAATTTCTTAAAGAGGATTGCCTTGCCTTCCATTACGGGCTTTGCTGCATGAGGCCCAATATTGCCCAAGCCAAGTACAGCTGTTCCATTTGAAACTACTGCAACCAAATTTCCCTTAGCTGTGTATTCGTAGATTAGATCTTCTTTTTCGGCAATCATCCGGGACGGTTCAGCTACACCAGGAGAATATGCGAGCGAAAGATCATGTTGAGTTGAAAGCGACTTCGACGAAATGACTTCGATTTTCCCTTTACGTCCTTTGGAATGATATTCGAGGGATTGTAGGTAAATACTCACGAGACACCTCCATTGGGAATCCAACCCTGCATCCAGGCCAGCCAGCCGACAACAAGCACAAATGCGAACAATACAACGGTGAGCAGCATGTAAAGTACATATGGGTGCTTCCACCAGCTACCTTCCCATTCGGGTTCTGGTGCTAACGCTTTTTTCTTTTCATCTCTCATCTAGACCTTCCTCTGCACGGATAATTCAATTTTCAAATAGTCTCTCGCTTTCTCGACCGACTTAAAAATGGGGACGCCTTCCTCCATTCGCGCTGGAAATACACGGCTGATTAACTCGTTCGTCGTATCCTCTACGGGATACAAGACTTACCCTTGTGCGGCCATTCCGGAGGGCAAATAGCGTGATCAAAACTTATAAAAATCGCAATTGAAGTGCGCCAAAAGAGAATAAACCCCACTGCCACCCCCAACCCACCGATCGGAGCCAAGTCGTAAGGATCTTCCGGGCGAAAGAAAAGATAGGTCACGATGACAAATACTAGGCCAGTGGCAAGTGACAGGATTGGTAAAGTCGGTGTGATAACACCAACATAATATCCCGGCTCCCGGTTAAACTGAAAGCCGCACTGGTTGCAGTTCTTTGGTGGAAGAATCAGCTCAGAAAATGACCTCGCCCGAGAAAATGGCAAGAAAAGATCTCCCTGTCGACAAACGGGGCAACGAGAACGAAGACAAAGTGTAAGGATATCGAAATAAGACTTCTGATCATTCATATTCGCGTTCAATCCTTTCCGTCAATTTAGAGAACTTAACATTGATGCACCTGAATGCATCAGTGACTGTCTCAGTTTAACAGCAGCAACAAACACATTTTTCACCGAAAGAATGACTCCATCCTGATGCTGCCACAACCACCTTCTGGCGGAATCAGGATTCGGAAATAATTTGAACTCAGAGTGATCTCCCTTCAGATTTTCAAAAAGAGATTTTCTTGAAGGAATCGTGATTACTGCCTGATCGGGTAGTGGTAGAAACGCTTGTTCAAATCCAAACCTGAGAAATACGGGATGATGGTTATCCAAACATTTGTGTTCTACACTCATCTTTGTCAGTAAGAGAGTGGGCACAATCACCGCATCTAATCCTGATTGCGCATAAAGACGTCCCTTATTGCAATCTATTGGATAGGACGTTTTAAGTAGCGAAAGCCCTGCAACAGCGATAATATGTCCAGCCTCATTCATTTCGACAGCGGGAATCGCACTCAGTAGTTCGTCCAATTTTTCTCGGGAATATTCCAAACGGCTGGAAATTTGATCGCAAGATTGAGATTGCCTTTGGGATAAGGAATTCAGAAGATAAAATAACAGGTTCGTTTTAAGTGGTTCACTTGGATAGTACTTAATGAGGCATTCTGCAAGGATGGCAGCATTCATTCGTACTTACGCCTCTCTTTACAACCCTGGGATTCGGAAGGTTTAGGCTCATTGGTTTGCGGCAGTCTTAATGGGTAATCATCACGCATGGGGGGACGCCTTACTGCCAGGATGTGAGGTCTGGTGCGTAGGTGTTGCAATTACTTCTTTTGCAGAAATCACGGCTTCATCAAGAGTTTTGCAAAAGCGAACGTTGGGATTTCCCGTAAGAGATTCATTTTTCACCAATAGGTCATGAGGTTGTTTCTTTACTCCGACAAGAAATACCTGTCGATGGCTCCGAGTAAGTTTATAAATGGCACTTTCAAAGGCCACAAGCCCAGTAACGTCCATTACGGGCACACCATCCATCCAAAAAATTACTGCGCGCACATTGTCGGTAATAACGCTGATTGCCTCAGCCGCATGTTCTGCCGCTCCAAAGAAGAGTGGCCCTGCAATTTCGTAGAGCATAATTTCCTTTGGCAGAGTTTCTTTTAGATGAGGATGTGTTCCATTAGCAATGACCTGAGCAGATGTCACTGTTGACATCCGTTTCATGAAAAGCAGGGCAGCCAATATTACCCCTGCAGTTACCCCAATAACCATATCAAAAACAACCGTCAGTGAAAAACAAATCAAAAGAACAATCACATCGCTCTTTGAAGCGACTCGAAGGATATGAAAGAAGTGCTTCATCTCTGACATATTGTAAGCAACCAGCATGAGTAGCGCCGCAAGCGCCGCCATCGGAAGATACGAAACTATGGAAGCAAGCAAAAGCACTACAAGAAATGCGATGACAGCATGAAAGATGGCCGCAAAGGGTGATTTGGCTCCAAAGCGAATATTTGTCGCGGTTCGAGCGATGGCTCCGGTGGCAGCGATTCCGCCAAAGAATGGACACAGAATATTTCCGACTCCGAGGGCTACGAGTTCGGTATCCGGATCATGTTTGGTTTGAGCCATGCCGTCAGCGACTACCGCCGAGAGCAGAGATTCTATGGCGCCAAGCATGGCAATCGCAAATGCCGGTGGTATGAGAGACTCAATTGTTGCAAGGGTAAGCTGAAAAGGCTTATCTCCAGAGGAAGCGAAATTCCAAGGAAAATTTAAATGCGGAGGAGCGGGAGGGATTCCGTGCCCGATGACGCCACCTAGTTCATAGCTAAAACGATTTCCAATGGTAGCAATTTCAAGATCAGGGAAAAAACTCTTAAGAGATGCTGTGACTGCCGATACAACAGTTAGGGCGACCAGAGGAGCCGGAATTTTTTTGTTAAATTTTGGCCAGATAACCAGAAAAGAAAGCGTCGAAAATCCGATCAGGAATTCGGTCAAGGAGGCGGTGTTCTTTTCTTGAAAAAGCGCGATCACCTTCTCCAAGAATCGCTCTGGCATTTCAGGGATTTGAATTCCTAAAAAATCTTTGAGCTGAAGGGTTGCAATGACAACGGCAATACCAGCGGTAAACCCAGTCGTAACAGGATACGGGATAAACTGAATTAGCTTTCCCATTCGAGCCAAGCCCATCACTATAAGGATGATGCCCGCCATGAGTCCTGCAACTAAAAGTCCGCCTAAACCAAAGTTATGAGCAATGGGCGCAAGAATTACAACAAACGCAGCAGTAGGTCCAGAAACCTGGAATCTAGAGCCCCCAAGGAGCGCGACGACGGCTCCTCCAATAATGACGGTATAAAGTCCATGTTGAGGCGGTACGCCGCTGGCAATGGCGAGCGCCATCCCAAGGGGGATCGCAACCATTGCCACGACAGCTCCTGCCAAGAGATCAGCGCGAAGGTCAGAAAATCCGTATCCCTCGCGGAGTTTTTCCCTCAAAGCCGCAAACAAACGTAGCTTTGTGAATGGGAATGCCACTGACGGGGATTGCTTGTAACGATGAGGCATTAGTCTAATTTCCTTCCTTCTCCAGCTGATGTGGGGCTAACATCCTATGACAACTAGGGCATTTTTCGATGCTTAGCGACTTACTCAGCTGAATAATGAACTGCGGAGGCAAAGTCATGTGGCACGCGCCGCAGGCATTACCTTGAATCCTTGAAATTGCAACCCCCCGTCGTGCCTGAATGAGCCGCATGTAAAGTACAACATATATATTGGGGATTTTAGAGATCACCTGATTTTTAAGTGATTCAATTTCTCTGATTTTTGCTTCTGTGGTCCGTTCCTTTTCTCGTTTAATACCAGATGCTGAACCAATACTGTTTTCCAGATTGGTTCGCTCACTTTGGATCTCAGAAAGCTGAGCCTGTAAAGCCGCAAAATATCTTGCGCTGGAGTTTTCTTTCAATTCCAGATCCCGCTCAAGAGTTTTGAGTTGGTTGATCTCCTTTGAGCTTGCGTCGGCATTCAAAACTCGCAGGCGGCATATTTCAAGCGCGCTTTTTGTTTGATTACGATCTAATCGTAAGTCTTCTAGTGATTTGATTTTCTCCTGTTCTCGGAAAACGACTCGTCTCAGCTCTTCTTGTTTGCTCTTGGGATCAAGCGAGATTTCACCTACCCTTTTCAAATCCGCGATATGTGAATCCAAATTCTGAAGGTCTAATAGATTTTCCAATATTTTACCGACTGAAATCACCAATACACCTTTCCCTCTCTCGTCATTCGCGCCCATACGCCCCAGCCTTTCCCTCTCACAATCAGTCGGATTCGGTGCCGCGCTCATGTTATTCATGGTTCGTTTCTTCCTTTCGTGCCAAAGCCATCGCATTTTTCACATGTCGGACAAGAAAAAATGCATCAAAAGGTTTGGAGAGAAGGCGGACTGACTTCATGCCATGTAACATCAAAAGGCGATGATCATCAGAAGCGCAATTTGAGAAGACTAAGATAGATGATTTTGGAAAACGTTGACCGACTTCTCTAGCAATAGTGCATCCCCCCACTACGGAAGATGCGATATTAAGTTCGGTAATCAGGACCTCAACATGGGAAATTGAACGAACGAAGGCTAAAGCTTCGTCAGATCCTGAAAACACATGGAGTTGAAACTTCTCGCCTAAAGCGCGCTCCATCCAGAACCGCAAAAAGGAAGGTTCGTGAACTAAAACGACCAGCGGTTTTACGGTCTCGTCTTTGAGGGGGTTCAATCGGGGTCCTTCTTAAATAGGAGTTGACGTTACTTCTGATTTTAGCGTAACACTTAATGCAACTTGTTGCAATAGCTAATAGATGTAAATACAGGTTATGGCATTAACAAAAGAGCAATCAAGGTGCACTACCGAAGGGTCGTGGAAACTGAAATGAAAATCGAAGCAATGGGCCAAAGACTATTACCAAAGGAAAATCGAAAAGATCAAATTCGATCGCTCGTAGAAGATCTCCGTGAGGGACGGGTAGTCACAGATTTTCGTTTCGATCAGATTTACCCTCACCCGGTTCGGAAACTTTCCGAAATCCATTGGACTCCGGTAAATGTTGCTATCCGTGCTGCAGAGCTTCTCGTCCGAAACCATAAAACACGGGTGCTAGATGTCGGCTCGGGATGTGGAAAATTTTGCACAGTTGCTGCTCTAACAAGCCCGGGACAATTCATAGGCGTTGAACATCGAGTGCATCTCGCAGAACTAGCCAAAGACATTGCCCAAGAACTTGGAGCAAATAAAACGGCCTTCATTCAAGGCAATATGGCGGATTTGGATTGGTCCTTTTTCGACTCCTTTTATTTGTTTAATCCTTTCTATGAGAATAAGGCGGCGATAATTCGGATTGATGACACGGTAACCATGGGAATGAAAAGATATAGTCGTTACATCGAGATTGTAAGGACCAAGCTAAGGGCCGCTCGAGAGGGAAGCAGGGTCGTGACCTATCATGGGTTTGGCGGAGATATGCCCGCTTGCTATCAGCTGCTAAAGCGAGTACCCATTGGAGTAAGCGCCCTGGAACTATGGATTAAAATGGAGATACCAAGGTCCATCGTGAAAAGTCCAAGTGAAGAAATGACGCTGACGCGATAAGCGAGGGATCTTCTAGCATGAAGAAACATAAGGATTTACTTGCAGTCTTGCGATCAAATAACATGCGCATTACTCCTGCACGCAGAGCACTTTTACAATTCATCTTAGATAACAAGTTTCGGCAAATCTCCGTACAAGATATTCAGGACTTTCTTGATAAGCAAATCATGGGCGTCGATCGTTCCAGCCTTTACCGAAATCTAGAAACGCTCCAGCGTCTTGACATCATTCAAGAACTTCATCTTCCGAATGTTGGGAAGCGCTACCAGTATGTTCTAGACCGAAAAGTTCACCATTTTTATATCTGTAAAGGTTGCGGAAAGGCCAGTCGAGGTAATGAAGAATTATTTAGTAAAATTGAAACCGCTCTTAAAGATATTCACGGTTTCTCCAAAGCAAACCTGTCAGTCGTATTTTACGGATACTGTGCGAAATGCGAAAATGGGAAGCGGCCACGATAAATTGCCCTGACCGCAAGATGTGTGAGGCAGGAGCTTAGCTCTTTCTTTGACGTTAAGGTTGGTTGAGTTTTTCAACAAGATATTGGATCTGAGCCGCCCTGGAGAGATAAATCTTTCGCCTTTGATTCAGCTCCCCGGTCAATCTGAAGGCGTAGTGATGGCTGTCGCAGTCAGGATCTGCGCGTCTTAGACGGAAAAGAGCACAAACTCTCAAGCAAAAAGACGGGCCTTTATTTGAAAATGATGCAAGTCGGAAAAACGCCTTCAAGGCCACGTCTTCCGGCAGAGATTTTTTGAGTGGCAGCCGCTTAAGGTGACTTCTCAAACTCTTGGTTTTTCCACAGGTTTCTTTGGAAAACAAAAGATGGAAGCCCTTAAAAAAACCCAGTTTTGTCTCAAAAATTCCCTATTTATGAGGGGGACAGTGATTTCGGACCAACACAGACGCGGAAAAGACGTACGACCTACCGTGTGGGATGCGGGAGAAATTTTTTTTCTACAGAAATCCTGAATCCATACAGAATTTCTGTATCCCCGGATAGTCAGGGCTAATCATCGAATTTGCTTCGAGAAAACCTAGCTCTTTATTTTTGAGCATACAGATTTTCTGTATGAAATCCCAAACGCTCTGCCCGGTCAATATTATATGGAATACCTGCAAACACAGGCCATTACGTTAGGTTTCATATTTTTTCGGCACGGCTTGCATATGCAAAAGGGTGTGAGGCTAAAAAACTTCAAGCATAAGGGGGCGATTGTAACAAACAGGTTACAGACGGGTAACAGGAGGTAACAGTTTTCCCTTATATATAGGGGCATTAAAAAAAAGGAGGCATCTAAATGCTTAGAAATGTTTTTGGAGCCCTTGTGGTCTGGTTTGGTGGGATGGGCCTAATTTACTTTGGAATGCAAGAGAACGGCTCGGCCCGTCCAGGGTTCATCGTCTGGGACTTTGTCTCAGGCTTTTGGAGGATAGTTGAAATTACTTTGACTGTCGGGGCTTTTATTGCGGTTGCATTTATCGTCATCAGCGCCATTTTGCGGTCCATCGAGGTGCGCAAAGAGGCCGAGGCAAAGGCAATCAGGCGACGCAAGGAGGCCCTTGCTGCGGAAGAATGCCACATACGGAGCGAACATAGAGAGAGGGCGGAGCAGGCCGCGGCGGCAAAAGAAAAGGTCCGCAGGGAGCAAGAAAAAATCGCCTATGCGCGCGAGCAAAAGGAATTAAAAGCAAAACGTACGGACGAGGACGTTTTAAAAGAAGTCCTAGAACAGATCACAAGGGGGTACTGAATATGAAGACTCTAATGCCGAGAGATAAAAAATTACTGGCACTCATGGAGCGTTACCAAGTCCTGTCAACGAACCAAATCAGGCGTCTCATTTTTAGTGATCTTGCCCCAACCAATATGTTTCGTAGACTGCGACTTTTAGAAAAGAGGAATTTGATCAGGCGAAATGTGGGCATGAGAGATCATTCCTATGCGTGGTGTTTGGCTGCGGAAGGTGCATCAGCTCTTGGAACCAACGCCCCACGGATCTTCTTAAATAGGAATACGATTGACCACGACGTGACCCTGACGAATGTGAGGCTTGCTCTTGAAACGGTGGGGTTAGGGGAGAAATGGGTTGATGAAATGCGCCTAAGGCGACTTGCCTTTACACGCGTAAGGAACAATCCCAATGACATGGTCGTCATACCGGATGGGATTTTACCGGTTGCCACAAAGGACGGGATTCGCACGATTGCGGTCGAACTAGAGCTAAATTCAAAGAACCGCAGGCGCTACCGTGAGATCTTTAAGAAGTATCGCAAAATGGATACGCTGATGTGGGTCTGGTACATCGTACCCACGCCGTCGCTCGGTAAACTATTACTTGAGGAATGGTCCAAAATTGAACAATGGACGGTTGATCCTGAGCCCGTCTGGTCAACCCTTACGCAAGTATTAAACGACCCCTGGAATATAGAAATTCATACAGCCGATGGGAAATTTTACATGCGTAAGTTTGTTAAAATGAAAGAACTCGAGGCAAAAAAGTCGCCGTCGTTATCGCAAAAACCTGCGCAAAACCCGCTAAATCTAGGTGTACACCACCTTGATCATGGTGTGATCAGGGAGATTGGGAAAAAATCTGCGGCTTAGAATTTTTGAAGCTAACGAAAAGACAAAGAATTTTCCGCTCCCACAGTGGGATTCGGGGAACACCACCCGGCGCTGACCCCTCCCACCCAACGAGTTGTGCGAGAGGGGTCAGCGCCGGGTGGTGTGAGACGTGGATGTGGGAGCGGATATCGAAAATAAAGTGATTAAAGATATGGAGAGGAACGAGAAAAAAATTCATAAAATAATACAAAAACAAATACCAATTAAAATAGTTAAAGAAAACCAAAGTAGTACCAAAGAGATAAAAAGTAGAACTCAAAGTGAGGTGGAATTTAAAATATCAAATCGATGGAATTGGGATCTCATGTCCAAGCCATCGGGAAAGGAGAAAGCGATTATGGCAATCCATAACCAGCCTTTTTCCAAACTGACCAAAAGGTGGCAGTGCGTTCACATTAAACGCATCGCTACGCCAGCCAAGTCACGCGACTGGCAGTACCTACTTGAAACCTTAGCCCAGGAGCTGTATGACTTAGGTCACCAGCTCCAAGACGCCAGGCCGATCCGGCCAGGCGATAATACCCGATCTTATTCTTTGCCATGTCTAGGTGAACACCTAAAAACCAAAACGCCTGCGGGATCTCCCGCCGGAGAAATCGGAGCTTGGAATGGAAAAAGTTCAATTAAGCACGCGGCCTAAAAAAAGTCTTACGCCCCAGCCGACTAAAAAAGAGGTTGGATTTTACATTCGAGTATCGACCGAAGAGCAGGCAGAAAATCCAGAAGGATCCGTCAAAAATCAGGAAGAACGTCTTAAAATGACCCTCGCCCTTAAGAACATCGACGGGACATTTGGTAGCCTAAAGCAAGTCTATTGCGATGCCGGAAGATCCGGCAAGGACATGAAAAGGCCCGAGCTTCAGAAACTGCTTAAGGCCATCGAGCGGCGCGAGATCAGCATGGTCATGGTAACTGAACTCTCCCGGCTTTCGCGCTCGATCAAAGACTTCTCCCAGATCTGGGAGTTCATGCAAGCGCATGGGTGTGGTTTTTTAAGCCTTAGAGAAAATTTCGACACATCAAATGCGGCGGGTGAGATGATGCTTTATTCACTGGCAAATTTTGCGCAGTTCGAACGCAGGCAGACCAGCGAGAGAGTCTCGGCAAATTTTTTAAGTCGGGCGGTCCGAGGGCTTTGGAATGGTGGCGTGCTGCCGATCGGATATGAACCTGATCCCGAAAAAAGAGGAAGTCTTAGAATCATCGAGGACGAGGCAAGAGTTGTTCAAACGGCATTTCAGGCGCTCTCAAAAGAGGGTTCCGTTTTTGCTGCTGCCAAATGGCTCAACCAAAACGGATTTACTTACCGGGCTCCTCTTCGGGGTGGCGGGTACCGGCCAAGAAATCGCCACTTCACATTTGATTCCCTTTATCGCCTGCTTTCAAACGCTGCCGTTGCAGGCATCAGGCAAATCAATTTGAAGAATGGAAAGATAGAGCGCGTGCCAGCAGTCTGGCCTGCAATTATTGATTTAGACACTTTTAGTCGAGCGCAAAAGATCCTCGAAGCTGGCAAGAGGCAGAAGACAGGTCGAGAGTCCCGCTACCCGTATCTACTGAGCACGCGAGTTTTCTGCGGCGAATGCGGATCATCCCTCATTGGAATCTCGGCCCACGGGAAGACGACCAAAGTTCCCTACTATGGTCATAGTGTTCAGACTAGACGGGAGCAAACCCTAAAAGAGAAGGGCCATCGGTGTACCCCGTTTAGGATACCGGGCCGTAAGCTCGAAGAGCGGGTCTGGAATGAGGTATTGGCACTGATCGAGAGCCCAAGCCACCGGCTGCCCCTGTTCGAGGCTATTCGCAAGTTGTCGGAGAATTCCACATCGAGCAAGGAGGCAGTTCGCAAGGATACGGAACTGATGGCGACAATGGAGAAATTGGCCAACCTTGCGCAGCGTATTGGTGAGCTTCCCAAGGGAGTTCCCGCTGACGTTCTTTATGAGGAAATGAAACGTCTCACTGAGAAACAAGCGACCCTCAAATCCCAGATCCAAGACGGCAAACGCAAAGAGGAGGAGCAAAAAATCGTCACCGAAGGAGAGTACGCGCGGCTCCTTGGAAAGCTCAA
>Ga0210057_1006831_pt1 | contig 14088 bp, 10 predicted proteins | sample CryGeyCG2114_010_2_FD_183968 | JGI IMG/M metagenome (GOLD analysis project Ga0210057, IMG submission 183968) | Groundwater microbial communities from aquifer - Crystal Geyser CG10_big_fil_rev_8/21/14_0.10 (SPAdes) (version 2) | ecosystem: Environmental > Aquatic > Deep subsurface > Groundwater ... | reverse complement strand
CTGGCCAGTAAATCATTTGAGGATTTGGGTTTCACCACAGAAGATATTAAAACTTGGGAGGGCCTGATTGGCAGCAATTACGGCCTAATTTTAGTCACAGGCCCTACAGGTAGTGGAAAAACGACTACTTTGCAAACATCTCTCAGCCGAATTGCCGGGCCAGAATTAAATATTTGTACGGTTGAAGATCCTGTGGAACTAGTTAATGACAATTTCGCCCAGATGCAGGTTCATGGCGACATCGGGCTTACCTTTGGCAATGCCATTCGCTCGTTTTTGCGCCAAGACCCAGATGTTATCATGGTAGGGGAGATTCGAGACCAGGACGCTGGGGATATGGCAATCCAGGCCTCGTTAACCGGGCACCTGGTACTTTCGACTTTGCATACCAATAGTGCCTTGGCCTCAATCACAAGATTGCTTGACTTGGGAGTTCAATCGCATTTGTTAAGTGCCTCACTCTTAGGTATTTTGGCCCAGAGGCTAGTCAGAGTACTATGCCCGCATTGCAAACAAAAGATTCCAACTCCCATGGATTTGTGGAAGATTGTGGTTGGCCCATATAAAGTCAATGTACCAGAGACGGTCTTTGGTCCTATCGGTTGTCGCGAGTGCAAGCAAACCGGTTACAAGGGACGCATTGTGGTTTATGAAATGGTCAGAATCAATCAAGACCTAAAAGATATTATTCGACCAGACGTTACGCTCAACGAACTAGAACTAAAAATGCGAGGCAAGTACTTACCATTGCGCTTAAATGCGTTACAAAAAGTATTACAGGGTAAAACAGGTCTGGAAGAGATTATAAAAGTAATTATTTAAACTTATGCCGGCAATATTTCCTGGTAGTTCTCCATCACCTGATACAGTTCCATACCTTTAGACACACTACCTGAAGGGCAATGATTAATGACAAAACAATCATTCTCGGCCTTGAGCTCCTTAAGTGCATTGCCCATGCCGCTATCGCTGGTGACATTTTTAAAGTTTAAAAAAGAGGCGATGGTCTCATCCTTGCTGATTAAATCCCCTGGCCGCTTGTGGTAGTCAACCAGTCCGCCCCATGGGGCATAATATGTGCGATAGTCTTTAAGCAGACAATGGCGTTGCAGCGGGCGCTCAAAATCGAAATCAGGGTTATCAATGACTCCTTTGCCGCCGAGATAGGAAAGAATTTTTTGCGTGTCCTGCCAAGCGTCCAAAATACTGATACGTTCTTCGCTGCCAAGTTCAATGGTATAGCCCTCAAACTCGCAAGGAATATCTTTACCATGGTCCTTAAATACATTTTGCAGATGAATCCAAGGCATAAATGTCGCTTCATCCATGGCCCCGCCAAATTCATTTGGGATATTTAGCACGAAAGGGAAATGAAAATTCACCACTGATTCTTTTTGGTAAAGGGCAGAGTAAATGTATTGAGTGGAAATCGGGCCAGTGTGCAGATCGAGCACAATGTCGGCAGTACTAGCGACTTTTTGCAAAAATAAAAAGAGTGATTTGTTGTCATTAAATGCCTTGTTGCCTAAAAATGATTCATAATCTTTTAGGCAATCAAAGATAAATTTTTTGTATTTTTCTTTCAGTTCACTCCAGGCGGTATCAAGATTGAGCGCTACAAAATCCTTGAGCGTCCTGCCAATCGCCTCTTTTGGTCTTAGCATGATATCTTCATAGCATCGGTTCCAATTATTACCGGTTACGGGGTTAAAGCGACCAAAAGTATATGTTCCCAATTTACTGTTAACTCCTGCAGGGTTAGCACAAGGGATAAAGGTAATGCTGCCGTTAAAGGTATGATTAGAAAAATAGTTCATGAGATGATAAATAACGGCGTTGCCCTGCAACTCAGCACCATGAACATTGGCCTGAATGTGAATATGTGGGCCGGGTCTTTTACCTTCGATACGAAAGAGTGAAAGGTTTAAATTGTCTCCACTTGGAAGTTGCTTTATAGGGTAATCAACGCGATCAATTTTGTTCATATTTTTCCTTTCTTATGCAATTTGAAAAAGCTCTTTTTCCTATGTCATCCAGTCCGCAGATGTTTTTGACGTGCGAGGGATCATGACTTGTCCATTGTAAATAATAACTTCTGCGGGAAGATTGTGACAAAGGAAAAAAGGCATGGCCTCAGTTAATCCATAGGCTCCAGTCTTGGCAAAAACTAGCCAATCACCTGGAATAATATCTTCAGGAAGCTCAAAGGATCCTAAATAATCGAGAGAGGTGCATAGCGGTCCATGAGTGGCAAAAGTTTTTGGCCTAGCACTACTTTGTCTGAAAAGTGTTGCTGGGAACGGCTGTTGCGTTAGGGCCGGTCTGGCAATGTGATTGATACCTCCCTCAAGCACTAAGAGATCACTTCCTCTGACACTTTTTCTATCAATGACTTTGCTAAAGTACAGACCAGATTCTCCCACGGCGTAGCGACCCAGCTCCATCCATACTTGGGCCAGGCCAAATTCGTCCTTGAGTTGATGGAGAACGTTGGCAACTTGCTCGAATTCTAGCGAGTCGCCATCCATCTCATAGGGAATGCCAAGGCCTCCTCCTAAATCAAGAATTTCAAAAGGAGTGTTTAATTGCTTGGACATTTCTTTGACTGTCTTGGCAATTTTCCACCATATTTCTTTCAGTTTATTCAGGTCTAAAATATTACCCCACTGAAAGACATGGTGACCGATAATTTCAACATTTTCTAATCGTGAAAAATCCAATTCTTGCCAGCCCTTGGGGTCTAAACCAAAGGGAGTAATGGCGTTGCCACCTAAGACGGAAGAGCCAGCGTCCCAGGCCAGTTGCACCCTCAGTAGGGCCTTGGGTTTAACACCTAGGCCCTTGGCCGCCTCATTTAACCAATAGGCCTGGTTGAGACTTTCAAGTACAATGTACTCAACTTCATTTTTTAGCAAGGATTGCATATAGGCGAGTGATTTGGCCGGGCCAGTAGCTATCATCTCGCATGGCCGTATACCTGAACGCAAGGCCTGGTCTAATTCTCCTAAACTTGCTACGTCGATGCCAATACCTTGATTGCGGCAAATCTTGAGCATTGCCGACATGGGGTTGGCCTTACAGGCGTACCATAGGCGAATATCTTCATGACATAAATCTCTTATGGACTTGAGGTGGGAGTTTAAAAAATCCAAATCATAAAAGAAAAATGGCGAATCTAAGCGCGCCATTATTTTCTTCACATCATTGCGGTACATTTCAAGGCAGGAACGTAAAAGAAAACCCATGATTCAATCTCACTTGGCTAGCGCAAACATTCTTCCAAAGTTAAACCTTTGTCACTTTTTTCATCGCGGTATTTAACGATCATAGGGCAGTACATTTGTAATCCCATCTCTTTGCCCCATACTAATTTATCACTGACTGGGCGGCTGCCCGAAACCACTACCGCCCGCTCTGGAATGGCCGAACCAGGAGGTAGAACTTTTCCTCGGACGCAATCATAAATACTGAGCGCTTTAGATAAGACGACTCCAGGTGCAATGATTGCACCTTTGAGTACCTGCACTCCTTCGACAATGATGGCGTCGGCACCGACAAAGCAGTCGTCTTCGATAACCACGGGGGCAAGGCCGATGGGCTCTAAGACTCCGCCTATCTGAACGCCAGCAGAAAGATGAACGCGTTTGCCAATCTGAGCGCATGAGCCCACTAGTACATGGCTGTCAATCATTGTGCCCTCGTCAACATAGGCCCCCACATTGACAAAAGCAGGTGGCATCAGAATAACTCCGCTAGCGATAAAGGCGCCGCGCCTGACTGAAGTTCCTCCAGGAACCATGCGGATGCCTCTGTCGAGAGAAAATTTTTGTGGCATAAGATTGTGTTTATCAATAAAGCCATTCTCTTCAACCAATACTCCTGTCTTAAAGGCCTGTAAGATGGCCTCTTTTACTTCGGTGTTGGCAAGCCACCTGTCGCCAACTTTTTTGGCGGCGCGAATTTCGCCGCTTTCAAGTTTATTTAATATTTCTTCATGCTTCATGCTAACTCCTGTTGCTTATTGTTGATCTTTGAACCACTTTTGAATGCGTGCATGTGCCTCGATTAAAACTCCAGCGCTTTCTAGGTCAGCACTAGACAAAGGAGGCCTGACATTGTCATCGCCAATCAATTTAAGTTCTGCCATTAAGCGTTTGACTGGCACAGGATTGGAGGCGATAAAAAGAGTTTCAGCGCATTCACGCCATAACGTTTGCTCTTCTTGATCAAGCTTTTGTGCCAACGCCTTTTTGCTATAGGCGAGCGTAGGTGCCGGCCAAACATTTCCGGCAACGCTGACCAGTCCTCGCGCTTTGAGTGGAACGTATTGAGGCAAGAGAGCATCATCACCGCTATAAACGAGAAGGTTAGGATCAATGTCGCTGTAGCGCTGAAAATCTTGGGTTTTTCCACTCGCTTCTTTGATTGCCCACAGGCGTGGGTGACCCTTCAGTTTTTCCAAGGCCTTCCATTGCAAGGAGATGCCGGTTCGCCCTGGAATATTGTAAAGCATGCAGGGTTTCGTCGCCTTATCCATGAGTGTCTTAAACCAGTGAAATTGTCCCTCGACGCCAGGCCTGGCATAAAGAGGAGTCACCATTAAATAAGCGTGAAGAGGCATGCTCTCAAGATATTTTAGCCATTCCATGGTTTCGTTTAGATTAATACCGCCAATACCTGCCATAAGAGGCACTTTTACATTCAGACCACAGACAAACTCGATAATTTTTTTTCTCTCGTGTTCATCCAAATTAAGTGCTTCGCCAGTGCTGCCTAGAACTAAAATTGCTACCCCCGCATCCTCTTGAGAGCGGACTAATCTCTCTAGTGATGCATAATCTATCTCGCCGTTACTATGCATAGGTGTAATAATGGCAGTCCAGAGTGGAAAGGCATTAATGTTCATTTTTGACCCCTTTGTAGTGCAATAAAATGTTTATCGGTAAAATCTTCAAAGCGAATGCATCCATATTCGGAAGGCGGATTGTGCAACAAGGCGCGTGCCGCCCAAACGGCCCCGGCGGCAAAGATTCTGCGATCGTGAGCATGATGTTCTAAGGTAATTTGTTCATAAGGTGTTTGCAAAGTTAAACTATGATCGCCAACGATATCGCCAGTTCGTTCAAAAGTTATTTCACATGGTTTTCCCAACCATTCGGCCCATGACTTTGCAGTTCCAGAGGGAGCGTCCAATTTTTGGGTATGGTGAACTTCATGGATCTTAAATTTATAATTTTCATAAATATCGGGGGCCACGGCAAACGCCTCCAGCATTTTTTTTATAATACGCATGCCTATGGCAAAATTAGTCCCCCAAATCCAGTGCAGGCGTCGTTGCTCAATTTGTTGTAATAGCTCCGCTGGCCAAGAAGGCCCAGTGGTGCCGACAATGGTGGGAAGTCCTGAGTCCAGAAGCAGGGGAGAAAGCTCTATAAATTTATCCATGGGAACAAAGACGATGTTGACATCACTTTGTTTGAGAATCTCAAGCTTGGGCTGAGTTTTGGAATCATAGGCCATAACCTCATCATCCTTAGCAACCACATCTAGGATTTTAGAACCAGTTTTACCCACACCAAAAAGCGAAATCTTCATATCTTGTTCTCCAGAAAATGTAGATGCAGTCGCTTGAGCGCCTCATCACCTTTATCGCCTTCGACTAAAAAACAAAAATTATGCACGCTGGCGCCTTGGCATGTCATGCGAACATTAATATTTTCCAGCCCGGCAAAAATCTCTTTTGCTAGTCCAGGCGTGTGATTAATATTGTTGCCTATGAGCGATACCAGGGCCAGGTCATTTTCAATTTTGACGTCACACAGTTCTTTTAAATCAGCAATCAATTGGCGTTTTTCCAAGACGTAGGCATCAACAGTGATGGCAACTGAAATTTCGGAAGTTGTGATGGCATCTACGGCAACTTTATGCTGGTTAAAGACTTTAAAGATTTCAAATAAATGGCCATAAGCATTGAGCATTTTTGGAGTTGAAAGTGTGATCAATCCCTGATTTTTCTTTATGGTAATAGCGCGAACTAAGGGAGCACTATCTGTCTTCCATTTTATCCAAGTGCCGGGAAGATGTGGCTCGAAGCTTGAAGCAACATAAACCCCAATTTTACTTCGCATGGCCGGTGTCAAGGTGGTGGGGTGAAGAATTTTAGCGCCGAAAATGGCCATTTCCGAGGCCTCTTTAAAAGTTACTTCAGACATTAATTTTGCGTTGGGGCAGATGCGCGGATCGGTACTGGCGATACCTGCGACATCTGTCCATATTTCTAAAATTTGAGCGCCCACGCCTTCTGCCAGCAAGGCCGCTGAATAATCGCTTCCGCCACGCCCTAGTGTCGTTGTTTCGCCATCCTCGGTTTGTCCGATAAATCCTTGCGTGACATAAATCACATTGGGATTATTAATTTCAGTCAGTATCTGCGAACATAGACTTTTTATCTCGCCAATTAGGGGAGTTGCCTTGCCAAAATCACTATCGGTGCGCAAAACGGCGCGAGCATCTTGTAAAATAACTTTCTTGTCGCGCGCCGTTTTTTGCATGACATGGGCAAAGAGTAATGAGCTCATACGCTCACCTACGGCCTGAATGCGGTCGCGGGCCTTTAAGGATGCCTCACGTAGTAAGGCCATGCCATGGGCAAGGGTCGCTAATTCATCAAATAATTGCTGCAACTGCGTGTGTTCTTTTTCTTCTAGCTCGATATCTTTAGCAATTGTCAGGTGCCGCGCTTTGATCGCCTCAACCATCGCCAGCGCTTCGGCCAGATTGCCCTTTTCTCCACTAGCGACTATTTGTAGCAGTTGATTGGTTGTGCCAGACGTGGCAGAAACAACCACCATGCGTGCTCCCTGCCTGTGTGAAATAGCAGCAGAACGGTCCATGGCAGTAGCGTCCGACATCGATGTACCACCAAATTTGCTTACGACAATACCTCTAGGTTCCATGTAAAATCTCCTCTCAATTGCTGCTTAAAATTAAAGCAAGAAGCCTTACACGCTGGCAATCATTAATGGAGTTGTGAGGGAAACAAACATCAGGAAGGAAATAATCCTAGATTGATTCCCAAAAGCTCTCCACAAGATGACCTTGTGACAGTGAAGGGGATGTGGCCCGTATCACCGGACCTCCCTTTTCCTAATAAAGGAGAGGCCCTCGGCGAAAACACCCTTTTGTCGTGGTCCAGGAGACTAGGATCCCTCACGCGACGTATTCGTGTTTCGCACCTCTTTTGGCGAATTCAAGAATAGCTGGGAGTTAATCAAAGAACAAGGGTAATATAATTCGCAGATTCCTTTGGCCTTAATTATAAAGGGTATTATTGCAAAATATCTTCAATGAACAAGTCTCCCTTGCTAAGATCTGATAACCAAATTCTTATAAGGAAGAATCATGAAAAAAATTGGAATTGTTGGATATCGAGGCATGGTAGGCCAGGTTTTAATGCGAAGAATGGCGCAAGAGAAAGACTTTAAGCTGGGGGAATTTACTCTTTTTAGCACCTCTCAGGCAGGTGGGGGAGTCAAGCTTGAAGGGATCACCTTTGATAGTGTTGCCGATGCTAAAAATATTAAATCTTTGGCACAAATGGACATTCTGATTTCTTGCCAAGGTGGAGATTACACTAAGGAAATATGGCCCTTATTACAAAAAGAAAATTGGCGCGGTTATTGGATTGATGCTGCTAGTTCCATGCGCATGGACTCAGACGCAATTATTGTTATTGATCCGGTAAATTTACAGGTCATTAAAGACGGGCTTAAAAAAGGTATAAAAAAATATATCGGAAGTAACTGCACAGTCGGACTGATGCTGATGGCGATCCATGGACTGGTTAAAAATAACTTGATCGAGTGGGTCAGTAGCATGACCTATCAAGCGGCCAGCGGCGCTGGCGCCAAAAATATGCAAGAATTAGTTGCCCAATCCAGCTACATTACAAATAAGTATCCTGACCCTTTTGCTATCGACGCTCTTACGCTTGTAGATCAAATAACCAAGGATCTGCAGGCGCGACAACTTCCCATGGCCAATTTTGGTCATCCTTTGGCCTTTAATCTTCTGCCTTATATTGACTCGGAATATGAAATGGGTCAAAGTCGCGAAGAGTGGAAAGGCCAGGCCGAAGCGAATAAGATTTTGGCCAATACAACCACCATGGCGGTTGACGGAACCTGTGTGCGCGTTGGCGCCTTACGTTGCCACTCGCAAGGTCTAACGATTAAAATGAAAAAAAATATCCCGCTGGCAGAGATCGAAGACATGGTTAAAGATGCCAATCCCTGGGTCAAATTTGTTGCCAATTCACGTGAAGATAGCCTGCGCTATCTCTCACCTGAAACGGTCACTGGAACTTTAGATGTGGCGATTGGCCGTTTGCGAAAAATGAAAATGGGTGATGAATACCTCAATGCCTTCACAGTGGGAGATCAGTTACTATGGGGCGCGGCCGAACCTTTACGCCGCATGCTGCGGATTATTCTAGAGGCATAAGCAAAGTTCTAGATGACTAAAATCAGTCCGTTGAGTTAACTCTGCTTTTAATGCATAGGGCCTACCCACTTTAATGCAGCTTTGTGCTTTCGACTTTTAGGAAATTAAGTCACAATAATGACTTATGAAATTTTCTATTTTAAAACCCTTATGCTCACAAGTGGAGATAGGTAGGAGACAGGGATGTCTGTTATTCCTCTTCTTATTACTTTTTCATGCCACCTCACAAGGAGGAGAAATGAAAGTTTTAACTTTTAATACCTGGGGCCTGCGCGTCGCTGGTATTCCCATTGCTAAAGATGTGCGCGAGCGCATGAAACGCATCCCTTTCCAAATTTTAAGCTATCATCCAGATATTATTTGCTTGCAAGAAATTTGGCACCATCAGGATAAAAAGTACTTTGCAGAAATCTTTAAAAAAGAGGGATACAATATTTTCTATGGCGATAAACTGAATAAATGGCAATACCTGATGCCTCTACGCGGCCTGATCGGCAACGGCCTGCTGGTCGCCTCTCGCTTTCCCATCGTCAATCACAGAAAAATAACTTTCAAGCATTTTACCGCCCCAGAAGAGTACTTTGCAGGCAAGGGGGCCTTATCCATTTCCATCGCCGCGCCAGATTTGCCAATGATTGAAATTATCAACACCCATCTGGGAGCGCTTCATTTTAAAAATCAAAACAACGACTTTAAACAGAGACATATTTACAAAAACCTACAACAAGTTTCTCAATTGTTAAATAAAGTCAGTAAAGCTGAGCAAGACGAAATCCAAATCATGATGGGAGATTTCAATTTCACCGAACACGAATGGGATCCCATTCCCTCCACTTACACTGACCGCAATTCACCAGCGCTTGAGCTGGTAACCAAACAGCATGGCTGGCTCGACACCTTCAAAGTTCTCAATCCTAATAGCGGAGCAGATGGAGCCACCAGCGCGGCCACCAATCCCTATCGCTCCACTCTTAAAGAGCCATGGGCGCGGCTTGACTATATTTTCTTAAAAGAGCGGCAGGCAAACTTTCGCCCCAAGCATAGCCAAGTGGTGCTTAACCAACGTTTGACCCAAGGGCCGCCCGCCCTTTCCGATCATTATGGAGTGATGACGACATTTGAGTGGTAACAAGGAGTTTACTATGGCCTGTGAAAATAAATTTACATCGCAAGATTCTCGCACTTTCAAACAACGCGATTTTGATGCCATTATTGTTGGTGCCGGAATCAGCGGTAGCTTTATTGCCAATGAAATGTGTCAAAAAGGCCTTAAGGTTTTACTGCTTGAAGCAGGTAAGCACTTCAACAAAAATACCTACCCCACGCGTGAAATCGATGCCAATTCTCAGCTCTATTGGTCTGGCGGCATTGAACTCAATACTTCGGCCAGCATCGGAATCCTGCGACCCAAGGGAGTAGGCGGAGGTTCAATTGTCAATCAGGCCTTGGTAGACCGCTTTGATTCGATTGCCTTGGACAGTTGGAAGGAGCAGTCCGGCGTAAGCTTTTTTACTCAAAAAGATATGGCGCCTTGGTATGACAGCGCCGAAAAAGAATTGGCCATTCAGGAAATTCCTGAACAATACCGCAACGGTAATGCTAAAATTTTTCAACAAGGCTTTGAAAAAAATAATTATAAGTGGGCGCCGCTTAAAAGAGCGCAAAAAGATTGTCATTTTGAAGATGGCAACGACTGTATTGAATGCTTGAGTGGCTGTCGCATCGATTCCAAGCAAAGTATGGGCGTAACAGTCTTAAAAAAGGCCCTGGCTAAAGGGCTCTATCTTTTACCCGAGTTTGAGGTTCTCAAGGTCAGCGATCTTGGCGACTCCGTTAAGGTTCTAGGCATTGACGTCTATGGCGAGAGAAGAACCTTTCGCGCCAAAAAGCTGGTTATGGCAAGCGGAGCGATTGGTAATAGTAAGCTGCTTTTAAATTCCGGATTCGCCAGCAAGCTTCCGGCACTAGGCGAGAACTTCTACACTCACCCACAATCTATGGTGCTTGGTCTTTATGACCAAGACATCAATGCCCATAAGGGCCCGCTGCAATCATTAAAGTCTGACGATACAACTTTTCGCGCCAATTATTTCAAATTGGAAAATGTTTTTGCTCCGCCTGTTGCAATTGCCATGCTAGTGCCTAAACTTGGCCATTATCATTTAGATAAAATGCGCCGTATCAGCAACATGGCCTGTATAGAAGTCGCCATCCGCGATACTCACGCCGGTAAAATTACCACTAATTCGAAGGGTAAAGTTCAAGTTCACAAAGAACTCGACACCAGAGACAAGGAAACCCAAGAAAAGGGTTTGGCCGCCATCTATCGTATCTTTAATAGCACGGGGGCAAAAGAAATCGTTAATGGGAGCTTCGCCATCGGTTTGCACCTCATGGGCGGACTAGGAATAGGAACAAACGACAAAAAGTCGGTTGTCACTCCGGACTTCAACCTGCATGGGTTTAAAAATATCTTTGCCGCTGACTCCAGCATCTTTCCCAATGCTCCTGGTATAAACCCTTCATTTACTATTATGGCCCTGTCAAAAATGGCATCAGATAAAATCATAAGGAGTTGGCAATGAGCCTAGACACTGAAACGGACCTCAATTTAAAACATGCCAGGCCTCACGCGATAAGCAGCAGTGATGATCCCTCAAGCAAAGCCCCCCCACAAATGGAAAGCGCGCAGACTGGCCTTGATTTTTCTCGCTATCCACACATGCAAAAAAATCTTAGTCTACACTTGCCCAAACACAAGGCCATGCTTTCTAAATATATGAGCAAAAGACAGATCAAAGGACTGATAAAAACTGGAGACAGTATCATTCCTGGCGATGGCAAAAACTTCCCCGCCTTCAGTGAAACAGATTTCCATTACGAAATTGATCGCATGCTTGATTTTATGACAGAAGATGATCGCCAAGGGGCGCTTATGCTTTTGGGCATTTTTTCTTTCCTACCCAAGTTTTTAATCACGGCGCTCTTGCTTTTTACAGAGAAAAGTCACCTCTTTCCTAATATTGTAGCGGCACCTTTGCGTATGATTAATATTGGAATTCGTGGCATGATTTTTACTCTCTACTATTCAAAAATTGATGATCAAAAAGGCCAAGGGCAAAAGATCATGGACGCCATGAACTATCACACAACTATTGTCAGGCGCGATCTTAATGCAACTTCAGGCTCCCAAGATGTTCTCGACTATGGTCTGTACATCGCGCCATCAAGTGACAATATGAAGGAAATCTATGCGCGCGCGCACCAAAGCGAAAAAGGCCTGAGTAAAATGCCGCTCAATATGCGGCTTAAATACATTGAAGCGCTCAAGACTGTCATCTTAAACAAGCGCGGGGCCATCATTGATAGAATTCAGCTTGAAACACAAAAATCGCGCAGTGATGCGCTTTTTAGTGAAATATTTGGCGTCTTAGATCATTTACAATTTTTATGTCAAAAGGCTCCCAAGGCCTTGGGCGATGCTAAGGTTAAAACTCCCATTGTTCTGATGGGTAAAAAATCCCGTGTTGTCTTTGGCCCAGTTGGAACTGTTTTAGTTATTTCGCCCTGGAACTATCCTTTTTATCAAGCCATTGTACCCATCACGACCAGTTTCGTCGCCGGCAATGCCACCCTTTACAAGCCCAGTGAATTTACTCCACTGCAAGGCCTGGTAGAAGAAATTTTATTAGAGGCAGGCTTTGAGAGAGACTGGATACAAGTGATTTATGGCGACGGCAACACTGGAGCACAGCTGATTAAACACAGACCTGATAAGATTTTCTTCACCGGTTCTGTCGCTACAGGTAAAAGAATTATGGCGGCGGCTGCTGAACACATCATTCCAGTCGAACTAGAGCTCGGCGGTAAAGATCCTATGATCGTATTTGAGGACGCCAATCTAGAACGTGCCACTTCAGGGGCCTTATGGGGGGCGATGACTAATACTGGCCAAAGTTGCACTTCAGTTGAGCGCTTGTATATTCAAGAATCCATCTATGAAGACTTTAAGAAAATCCTGCTGGAAAAAGCGCGCGATATCAAACAGGTTGTAGATGACAACGGGGACTCAGATATAGGACAAATGACGACGACAGCGCAAGTTGAAATTGTTTCAAAACATTTAGAAGATGCAAAATCCAAAGGTGCCAAGATTTTATGCGGTATGGAGTGGGATAGAAAAAGCGTAAAAATACCACCTATAATATTGGAAAACGTTTCAGAAGAAATGTTAGTCGCGCGAGAAGAAACCTTTGGGCCTATTTTACCACTGTTTAAATTTGATGATGAAAGTGAGGCCGTCAGCTTGGCCAATGACTCGGAATATGGCCTCTCGGCCAGTGTTTGGAGCAAAGACATGAAACGCACCGAGCGCGTAGCACGCGCTCTTGTGACAGGTAATGTTTCGATTAATAACGTCATGCTGACCGAGGGCAATCACCATTTACCTTTCGGCGGGACCAAACTTAGCGGGATTGGTCGCTACAAGGGAGTTTGGGGATTACAAAATTTCTCCAACCTTAAGTCGGTTATTTCTGAAAGCATGAGTTCTAAAATTGAGGCCAATTGGTATCCCTACACTGATGAAAAATATGGCATCTTTGATGCTTTAACCGAGACTCTTTTTAAAGGTGGTCTCTTAGGCTTTATCAAATTTGCCGTTTTAGGCATGAAACTTGAAAATTATAGCAATAAGGCCGGTAAGAAGGGTAGAAATCGCTCGCGATGAACTACAACTATCAGCAGCTTAAGAATCTTTGTGCAAATATCAGTTTACCCGCCATGCTGGTTGACCTGCAGTCGTTCGATCAAAATGCAGAACGCATATTCGCCTATGCTAAAAAAAGTGGGCTAAAACTTAGGCCTGCAACAAAATCAGTTCGCGTGCCTGAACTATTAAAGCGCATCAAGCAACTTGGGCAAGATTTAGTGCAAGGATATATGTGCTTTTCTGCCCAGGAGGCGCATTTCCTGCATCAGCAAGGTTTAGATGATTTGCTTATTGCGTATCCCTGCACCAGAAATGATGAGATAGAAGCTGCCCACTCAATCGTATTGAGCAGTGGCAAAGTCATCTTAATGATCGACTCTATAAAGCATTTGAATTTGCTTGAGGATTTTCTAAAACAAAAAGATGATGGGAGTCGGTTTAATATCGCCATCGATGTCGACATGGCCTTCAGGCCTTTGTCAGGATTAATCCACTTTGGCGTGTGGCGATCTCCTGTTCGTAATTTGAATAATGTTACCCAGCTTCATCAATTCATTAAAAAATCTCCTCACCTGACTTTTTGGGGAATTATGGGCTATGAGGCCCAAGTCGCAGGTCTGCAGGATAAAAATCCATTTTGTAAAATACTTAATCCATTCAAACATCTTATCCGCATGCTCTCTGTTAAGTGGGTGCGCAAGTTGCGCAAAAGTATTGCCGATTACCTTAAAGAACACGAGACAGGGGAATGGCATATGAATGGGGGAGGGACCGGCAGTCTGGATTATACGACTCATGAGACCTGGCTAACCGAATTCACCGCTGGCAGTGGCTTTTTACAAGGCCACTTATTTGATTATTACAGTGGAAAAACA
>Ga0210057_1006830_pt1 | contig 14089 bp, 9 predicted proteins | sample CryGeyCG2114_010_2_FD_183968 | JGI IMG/M metagenome (GOLD analysis project Ga0210057, IMG submission 183968) | Groundwater microbial communities from aquifer - Crystal Geyser CG10_big_fil_rev_8/21/14_0.10 (SPAdes) (version 2) | ecosystem: Environmental > Aquatic > Deep subsurface > Groundwater ... | reverse complement strand
GGTGGCAGAGTGGTCAAATGCGCCAGGTTGAGGATTGCGATCAAATGCCTGGTTCCTTAGTGGATGCGAGGGTTCGAACCCCTTCCTCCGCATATTTTTCTAATTGGATAAATATCTTTTCAAAAATCTCAAAATCCAAAACTATATAAATGTATAAATGTTTATTTTATATATGGAATCAAAATGGGTTGTGGAACAGGAAGTGGAAAAACTTCCAATTTTAAACAAACCTATTTTTATTGAAGGTCTTCCGGGTTTAGGAAATGTAGGAAAGATTGCTGCAGATTTCTTAATTGAAGAATTGAAAGCAACAAAATTATATTCATTTTTTTCTTACAAATTTCCACATTCCGTTTTTGTAGGCGAAAATAATCTTGTTGAAATGCCAAAGATTGAATTATATTATAAAAAATTTGGTGGTAAAAATAATAAGAAAGATCTTTTAATTTTAACAGGGGATATTCAACCAATAGATGAAGAAAGTTGTTATACTTTTTGTGATGTAATTCTCAATTTGATTAAACAATTTAATTGTTCAGAAGTTCTCACAACGGGTGGTATTGGATTGCAACATGTTCCTGATGAGCCAAAAGTATATTGTACTAGTAATGATGAAAAACTCTATAAACAATTTACAAAGAAAGGTATGGGTGTTGAATCAGAAATTTTTGGAGTTGTTGGCCCTATCATTGGTGTTTCTGGCGTTCTTCTTGGATTAGGAAAAAAACGTCATGTTAAGGGAGTTGCTTTACTTGCTGAAACTTTTGGTCATCCATTATATCTCGGTATTAAAGGTGCACAAGAAATTTTGAAAGTTATAGAGAAAAGATATGTTTACAAAATTAATATGAAAAAAATGTCACAAGAAATTATTGAAGTTGAAAAAGAGTTGATGGGCAAGACTCAAGAGTGGGCTTCTGAAACCAGTCATCATCCACAAGCCGGTGCGAAAGTTATAGATAAAGAAATAAGTTATATTGGATAGGCGTTAACTGCACTCCTTTTATTTAAATGATCTTCTAAAAAGGTTTATTTCTCCTCGCTAGAACAACATAAGCTTTATAAACCATCAAACTATTCTAAGACCATGTACAAAAAGAGGTGTAATTTAGATGTACGTAGGTCTATTTTTAAATCTCATTCTAAAAAAGGGCAAGTAACTATTTTTATCATCATTGGGATCTTACTTGTTCTTGCACTCACTTTAGTAATTCTTGTTCAAATGGAAATTTTCAAATTTGGAACCAATGAACTCGCACCACCAGAAGAAGGAAAAGTGGGAAGTTTCATTTCAACATGCATTAAGGATATTGGTGAAGATGCCATTCAACAAATTGGGTTACAAGGCGGGTATGTTACTGTGCCTGATTCTCTAACAAACGATGCATTTCTCCATCTTAAAATTTCACCATTTCAAGTTATTCCTTATTGGGCTGTAGGAAGTATCACAAATATTCCTACACTTGAAGATCTTAAATTACGGATTGATCAACATATTGTTCAAAATTTAAAATCATGTGTTTTTAATTCACAAGCATTTCAAGAAACATATGACTTAATTGAAAAAAGTGACATCACTTCTGATACAGAACTTGCAAATGATAAAGTCATTTTTAATGTACAATGGAATGTAGAACTTCGTGAGAAATCAGGAAGTCTTGTAGGAGAAGTATTACAACATCAAGCTGAATCACCAATCAAATTAAAGAAAACCCATCTTCTTGCAACGAGAATTATAGAAAAGGAATTACAAAATTTAAAATTAGAAGATATCACACAAGATTTGATTGCATTAGAACATCCCAATGTACCTATTTCCGGTGTGGAACTTAGTTGTTCACAGAAAACATGGGATGTTGTAAAAGTAAAAGAATCTTTGCAAGGTTTACTTAGTCATAATATCCAACAACTTAAAATTAAAGGAACAAATTTTGAAGCATTTCCAGATGAATTGCCCTATTACACTTCACATTATATTTGGGATGTTGGAGAAGATGTTGATGGAAAAGAAATTGATGTCGCTTTTGATTATGAATCAACCTATCCTTTCACCTTCGGGGTGACACCTTTATCAGGATCTAAACTTAAAAGTTCTCAATTAGGTGGTTCCGGTATACTTTCTTATTTGTGTGTTCAAAATTGGAAGTTTACATATGATGTTGAGTTTCCTGTACGTGTAAGAGTACGAGATGAAACGACCGGTTATAATTATAATTTTGCCTTTACTGTACATCTTATTAAAAATGAACCTAATCGTGGTACAATTCTAGCACGTCCAACAAATACTTTTGAAACAGTTACTGATGAAACATTTTGTAATACAAAAGAGATTCCAATGACTGTGAGGACATACGAATTTATTTCTAATGAAGAAGGCGTTAATTTTAGAAATAATTTAGGTGATGTGGCTTTATCATATACTTGTATAAAATATAAATGTGATTTAGGAAATTCTGATTACAATTTTGGTGGTCAAGGATTCTCAGGATTAACAACAAACTTTCCCTATTGTGTTGGTGGTATTTTACGTGGAACACGGGATGGATATAAAGAAGGTTGGGAACGTGTTGTCACTTCCACAGGTAAAGAAATAGAATTAAATATGATTCCATTATATCAATTTCCAACCGCAAAGATAACAATCTTGAAACATGAATTGTTAGATGATGGTACTTTTGGTCCAGGTATTCCTTTATCAACCAAAGAATCTGCGTTGGTTACTTTAACCTATAGAAAATCATCTGATCCTGTAAATCAACCTTTCCATGAAACACAATTTGTACGATCATTTGACATCGATCCAAAGGTGGTAGAAGAAAATAAATTTGAATTGTTAGCAAAAGCAGATTTCCCTTACAATGTAGATATTACTTTAATTGATGAGCAAAAAATCATGGGTGGTTATGAAGGAACGTGGAATGTGCCTTGGGCAGAATTACAATCAGCACAAGAAATGGTGTTCCATGTATTTACCAAAACTACAGGCGATGAAGAAGAAATGGCAGGATTAATTATTGCAAAAGAAATGACAAGTAAAAATGTACCAAAACCCGAATTAAAATGAGTAGTTACAAACAAAGAATTGCACGATTGAGCTCACTATTTGTAATCCTTCTATTTTTGACTCTTCCATTAGCATCTGCATTAGAAATTTCAAATGTGCAAGCAACACAAGTAACAGATACTTCTGCGTTAATATCTTGGCAGACGGATCAACCTGCAGACACATTTATTGGATTTGGCACAACAAAAACAACATTAGAAAAGAAAGGTGATCCATCTCCAGTTACAGATCACCAATTACCTTTATTTAATTTAAAATCTAAAACACAATATTTCTTTAATGTAGAATCTGGAAAAACTACTGATGATAATGGTGGTAAGCTTTATAGTTTTGAAACACAGGCACCAGATACAACAGCTCCTGAAATAGAATTGAAATTCCCTGAAATGATTGCGGGTAATCAATTAACATTGAAAGGATCAACAGAACTTGGTGCAACCGCAACAATTTATGTAAATGGAAACCAAGCAGGTATTGCATTAGCAAAAAAATTAGATGACACGGAAGCAAAGGGATACAAACATCCGGGATTATTTACATTTTCTGGAGTGATATTACAAAATAACAAAGAAAACACCGTTAAAGTGGAAGTAGTTGATTCCTCTGGAAATAAAGCAAGTGCCAATGCAAAAATCTTTGCAGATACAGAAAAACCAAAAATTACAATGGGTAAAGTTCCAAGTTTAGTTGGAGATATATCGTATAAAATTGACGCCATAATTTCTGAATCAGTTTCATATGAAATCAGGGTAGATAACAAATCTGTGAAAAAAGGTGAAGGTGATAAAATTTCTGAAAGTATTTCATTAAAAGAAGGAAAGAATAATGTACAAATTATTGTCATAGATAAAGCAGGGTGGGAAGTTGTTGAACAGTTCTCTATTTCAACAGATACAAGAGACCCTACAGTTAAATTTACTGTAGCGAAAGGTAACGAATATTATCAAGGGTCTGCGGAATCTTCTATTTCAGGAACAACTGAATCTGGCGCAAAAGTATTCCTTTATATTTATAGGCCATCAACTGTAGAATATAACCCAGATTTCTCTCGGGCCTGGATGGAAACAACAGCGAATGATAAAGGAGAGTTCACGTTTGAAGAAGTCAACTTTGAATCGCAGCCATTGTCATTAAAATCTCTTGCACCAAAAAAAGTACCTCAAGGATTACAAACTGTAACCCTGCAACCAGTTGCACAAGCTGGTGAATTACAGCGGAAAACAGTTTATATTTATGTAATTGCAGAAGACCAATCAGGTAAAACAGGATACCAGCAAACACCTCTCAATATTAATTCTTGTTTTTCTGGTGATAGTGTTTTTGAAGTTAATTCAGTGACACAATTCCAAGCTCCATTGAGATTAAATCCGCAATTATTAGATGAAGGACGTGAAGTTGCAACAGTTGTCTTTAATTTTTCATATCGTGGAAGCGCATCTCCTATTATTGATCCAACAACAGGAAATCAAGTTGAACCTGCATTTAAAATTACAGATGTTCTATTTGATCCTGCATGTACACAAGGCATGTTGAAAGATCCAGAAACAAAATTAGGGTGTAATATTCTTCCACAACGACAACAAAGTAAAACACCAAATAATGATAATACTGCATATATGTTAACATACAATTTGAAAAGTTCAGAAACCTTAAGTAAAAAAGAAAGTGGGTATTGGGATGAATTTAAGAAACGCCAAATCATGTTTCCTTTGAAAATTACTGTGCGGTATCAAGAACGTGAATCTGTCACAACTGGAAGTGTTCTTGGATCAACTACAACTGCAACATATGGGTCTCCCAAAACACAAGTGTCATGTCAGCAGTTAGGATATTTTGTTGACATTCCAGTTGACAGTTCTGAATATATACCAGATTGGTTAGCAGATGAAGGAATTGCAACAACAACATATGTCAGTGAAAAAATTGAAGCCATTCTTCCAATTCTAGAAAAAACAATTCTTGTCACAGGTGTAGGATGTATTACATCATTTGTTGGTAGAATTGGATTTAGGTTTGCAAGAATCTTTACATCAAAGATGGAAGTAATTCAATCTAAAGCAGCTGTTGCAGCTAAAACCAAGGAAGAAGGTAAAGATGATTGTCCATTAAACCAAGAAGATTTGATTCTAGAATCTACGAGACAGGAATGGTTAAAATTAAAGAACAATGGTGCATTAAATGGGATCTCTCTTCCAAAAGGTGATTGGGAAAATGAAGCTAATACCTTAGACAAACGATGTCCTTCTACCTCAAAATTATGGAAAGCAGAAGCAGCATTGGATCAAGCATACCGATGGAGTTGTGATCGTGTGTTATGTCGTGCAGCACCAGCAGCGTGGACTGCAAGTGCAGAGAAATCTCAAGTTGATATTGCGGTCTTAAATCAAGAACAATGTACTGTGACTAGTAGGGGAATTCCTTTACAGAAGGTGGAGAATTGTCAAGATCAAATAAGTAAGTCACCAACAGTTCAAGTAAGTCAAGGTGCACTTGATTTGAAGAAGAAAGGCGCATTTACATGTTATAGAAATCCTTTGACTGAACAACTATATTATGTTGATCCTGCAGATATTCAATCAAGTGATGGTAAAAATGTCAAGTTAAAATGGTTAAGTCCCGTTGCAGGGTTAGAATTAAATTCAGCTTTTAATATCAAAAATACAAATAACACTCTTTATGCATATAAAGGTCCAAATAGTCAAGAAATTATAGTTGGAACTGATCAAAGTTGTGCTGCTGTATGTAGTAATCCTCGTGCGCCTGGTTACAAATCAGATGGATGTTATGATGAAGTGAAAGCTGGTTTAACTGGTCAAATTACAATTAAAAAAAACGGGAATTCATTACCTACCGGTGCACGTTCAGCAGGATACACGCAGGATTGTTTTGTAAAAAGCACTGCTTCTGGATCTAATACAGGATTACAACAATGTGTTTGTGTTCCAGACAAAACTGTTAAAGTAGAAAACCTTGGTAACGCACGTGAAGCAATTAAAGAACAAACAAGTACAACAGGAACTGTATCAGAAGATTGGGTTTACAGACAAGATCAATTGTATAAAACAAATCCTACTAAAGGGACGTTTTACCCTGAATGGCGATATTATTCTGGACGAGATACATCTGCAACATTTGGATTAAATCATGTGTTGGATACTGTAGGAACACCAACCATTCCTACAATAAATCCTAATACACAACATCTTGGTGCGTTCCAATCAGTCTGTCTTTCAGGCATTAGTGCACGATTGGTATTAACAAACAATATGTTAAAAGCATTTAATTCTTGTATTGAAGAAGCAAAAACTGGTGGCTTTAAAGATGCAGGGGTCTGTAAAACATTATTCTCTCAACAAATTTGTGGATTAGCCTATAAAGGAATTTCTTATTTAACTAATTCATGTGAACCACTTAATTGGCAAGATGAATTAAAAGGTGGTACGACAATTGATACATTAGGACAAGGTACAAAAGCATTTTATTCATCAATACCGGAAGCTATGAGTTCATCCACAAATGATTTACGATCAGATTATGCTAATGCAAATGTAGAATCATTCTTTTCTGGAGGTGCACAAGGATTTGCACAAAGTATGTGTATGGCTGCTTTTGGATTTGACTTACCCTCAGTGAGCGAGTTTATCTTAGATTCAGCATATGCGTTCCCCATGAAAACAACAGCGCATGCCCTTCCACGTGAACGTGAATTTGCATCTTTTGATCCTGTACGAGGTACAGCTGTATATAATTATAATTTGGGTGCCTTAATAATTCCTGGATGTAAAATTAAATCTGCAACTGCGTCTCTTGTATGTATTGGTCCAGAAGATCAAAATCGACCAGGGGTACAATGTGGTGATCAAGGATGTGATTGTGTCCATGCAACTACAACCTCCGGTTTTGAAGGTGAAAAAACGAAACAACTTAATGGTGGTACATTGTATAATCTTAAACAACTTGAACCTATTTCAATCCAAATTCTCTCACCTCAAAAAATTAATTCAAATTTTAGATATGATCATGTTTTAATTGATCTGAGATTAGATCCAAATGAAAAAAAGGAAACTTGTTTTGATGAAGGCTATTTGGATGGTAAATTTTATTTCCCTATTCAAGATGCATCTCCACCAGGAGTTGTAACAGCATGTCAAACACAATTTGGTACAGGCAAATTTTTCTGTGCTGGTATTCAAGGATTATTTGGAACAGGTGGAAGTTATTTACAAGACCCTTATTTTTCTTGCTATGATAAAACCACACAATCGTGGGCTTCATGTACAACACCAAACTTGTTTACAAAGAATGATGAAATTCGTGTTAAGACACATGTGTTCTCAGATGGGACTCCTGCGTGTTTAAAAATTACAGAACGTGGATTACAATCAGGTCAAACAAATGTGCGTGGGATTCAACCTTTACCACAAAATTTACCAGGTTCGTTCCAACCAGAATGGAATCTTGGAATTGTGACACCTAATTTATTTACAGGTGCAAGCAATTCTATTGTTTTAACGAGCGACAGTGATCAAGGATGTAGTAGTAATATCAATTATCTTAACCCTCCTCCAACAACTCCAATTACGTCATCACCAACATACAATTTTGGTTATGAAGTTCTTCCAGGTGGATTTAAAGTAACTGTGCCTTCAGGTGTTTTAGTTGATTCATCATCAGGATTTAGCGTTGTAAATAATATTTTGAAAAAAGGAACACAAGAAATTTTCCCAGGTTCAGATCTTGTGACTGTGCCATTTACATTTAATGGATTCAAAGTATCTGGATTAATTGGAACGCCAACAAATCCGCAAAAAAAACAATGTACTTATCAAGTTCGTGGATCTGCAAGCGGTTCATTTGCACAGACAGAAAAATCATTCACTCTCACAGCAGAATTATTTAAACCAGATGCAAACGGACAATGTTACAATGTAAATCAACTTATCAAAGCTCCAGCATTTGGAAAAAGTCAGGTTAGTATTCCAATTAAAATTCAACTTGAACCTGTGAAATCACAAATCGTTTCTCAGATGCATAATGATTTCATGGCAGGAAGTTGTAACGCAGTGCAACAACAAGCATCTGCAATAATCAACTATGGTGGAAATGATTTGCAAGATGCAAAAGCATTGTATTATTCAACAGCATGTTATGTTGTGCAAGGACAATCACAATGGGCACAGCGATTTAAGAATGAAGTATGTACACGAACAGATATATTCTTGAATCGGAAAGATGCTAATAATCAAACAATGCCTTCTTACCTGCCTGCGGTCACAAGCACAACAGAATATAATAAAATGGTACAATATATGACTACAATCAGAGGACAAGCAGGATGTTAAACAAGAATGGAACGCTTGCAATACAACTTTTAACATTTCTAGTTGTTGCAGTACTCAGTTCTGCATTAATGCTTATACTTATACAAACAGGCACACTTAGCGTGCGTGCAGGTAATCAACCGTCATTATTAGATACTGAATTCATTCCTGTGGGTCGGCAAGGCACAATTGCGGTTACACGTTTTGATTTTTGTAGAAGTGTAGATGAAAAATTAAATTGTGTTGGAAAAACTGACAAGTTTAATGTGAACCAGGAAATCCATTTCAGATTTGTGGTGGAATCCACAACTTCATATGGTCAAATTCAAATTGTAGAAAATTATCGAGTTAAAGATGCAAATGGAAATATAATATTAAATGCAGATACTAATGATGATTTTTATTTCGATATAGAATCTGATCAAACAAAAGAGCTAATTACAATTAATGATTATTTTGTGATGGGTGAACCAGGGAAATATACTTTAGAATTAATTGTTAAAAATCCTTACTTAGGAAAAGAAACAACATTAACAGAGAGGTTTGATGTAGAATGAAAAAAATAATCATTTTATCTTTGATACTTGTAATATTACTTTCTATTAATGTTGTGGCCGTAGATGTTGGTTCTTGTGATCTTGCAAATAGTAAATCATATTGTCATCATAAAGGGGATCATCAAATTGCAAAAATATTCTATAAAGTTCAAGCAGGTACTTATAATGGTGTTATGATGGGTCCTTCTGGAAATTTAATCGTAAAAGGAGGTTCATTCTATTGGACATGGGGTAATATGGGAGATAGTGATTTTGCAACCAGTGAAGTTACTGTTGAACAATGGCAATGGACTTTGACAAGTGGTTGTGACAATTTAAATGCATGTACCAAAGAAAACTTTGATGCAAAGAAAACTTTTACAGTTGCTCCAGGAGGTCCAGCAGTTGCACCACCTCAACCTTCTGCTTTAATTTCTGCAGGTTCTAATATTCTTATTGTTGGTGCATCGCATACAACTCAATCATATGGAAAAAAATTATTTTCATTACTTCAAGCAGATGGTGCGACAGTGCAATTATATGCTCGTGGAGGATCTGCTCCGCAACATTGGATAGATGGTTCAAATGACCAATTTTTCTTAGAATCGCCGGGTTTACATCTTGAAGGCACATCAAGTACTAAAATATCTGGTGGAATTCCAAAAGATTATTTTAAGACTTTGCGTGATACAATTAAACCAAATATTGTAATTATTTCTTTAGGAACAAATGTTGTAGCATATGCTGATAATTCACAAACTCAAGCAAATAATTTTTTAAGAGATAGGCCGCGGGAAATGGCAAAATTAGCTGTTGAAAATGGTGCCAAATGTTATTGGGTTGGTCCTGCAAAAGCAACTAGAACTGATTTAAAAACAAATTTACCAAAAGCGGTAGAACTTATTAAAGAAGGTGTATCTCAATATTGTACCTTTATTGATTCTGTTCCTTTATCCGATGAAAAAGATGTTAATAATGATGGAGTACATTATAATCAGCAAGGCGGAGAAAAAATTGCGACAGGTGTTTATAATATAATTAAATCATCATCACCTCCCTCGGGACCAATCTCACCTTCATCAAGTCAAAAAGCTAATGCACCGCAAGCATCAGCTGCAGGGAAAACATTTACATCTGCAACTTTTCAAGGAACTGATTCCGAACGAGAAATAGATGAAGTGTGGAATCGGATTAGTGGTTTTGTTGGTGTACATGCGGGAGAGGTTTGGTATCAAAATACATGGCAACCTTATTCAACTGTGTATGGTGGTGGGGCAGTGCCGGGAACACCAACGCCTGGACCAATAGGAACAAATATTGCTGATCCTGCAATTCAGGTAGATTTACAGAGTGGTCTTTTTGATAATGCATTTTTAAATAAAGTGGAATTAATTTCAAAAGAATTGAACATAAATCCAGTATTTTTGATGGCTGTCATGAAAGCAGAAAGTCATTTTAAACCAGACATTCAGAATCCAAATTCAAAAGCAACAGGTCTAATTCAATTTTTGCCTTCAACAGCAACTTCATTGGGGACTACTGTTGAAAATTTAGTAAAGATGACTCAAGTTCAACAATTAGATTATGTTAAAAAATATTATGAAGGTGGTGTTAAACGAGCTGATTTTAGAGGCCAAGACCTTGGAGATGTAGCTATGGTTGTTTTTTATCCAGTTGCAATTGGTAAAAGTGATGATTATGTTCTTTTAAGTTCTGGGAAAAAAGGATATGATAACAATAAAGGATTAGATTATAATAATGATGGTAAAATTGTTAAAGGGGAATATGTTGAATTTGTAAAGAAGAAAGCTTCAACTTATAATTTCAATTTAAAGAGTTTATTTACGGGACAATCTTCAGTTCCTCCTTCACAACCAGATCAATCTAATAGTCAATGGATCGCGTATCAAAAAACAGTTTCTGCACCACAGCATTCTAAAGGGCCTTCAGGTGGTGAATCATTTCCTGGTTTCACTTTAAAATCAGTTACTGTAGATAAACCAAATTTTAATGGGTATCAACCTGCAGAAAAATGGTCATTAACATTAGAACCAGCACAAACTTGTCTTGATGGTTCTTGTATCAATCAAATATATCCTCGTTATCGTCAAGATGTTAAAACAGGGTTTACAATTCATGCGACTGTAACATCAGGTTCGGCAACAGGTTTGGTTAATAGATGGAAAAATGAATTTTGGAAAACTTGTGAAAATGGAGAAGCAATTAAAGGTTGTGGACAACAAAGTGTTAGTATGCATTATGTTCTGGATCGTGATGGAAATAAATATCAGATTGCAGTTGAGAAAGCTGCATTTAGTCATTCAGCTTCAGATTCGGGTGATATTGAGATACCTAATGGTCAAATTGATCATAAAACAATTGGAGTAGAAGTTGTTAATGCTGTAAATACATGTGGTGGTTCACTGATTTGTAAAACACCACTTGAATTATGGGGGAGTATAGATAATTATCGACCTCAGTCCGATTTTACGGGAAATAGACCATTATCAAAGGAAACATTTAATACAAAAAAATTAGAGGTATACTCTGATACTCAAATGAAAGCACTCATTAAAATGACTGCCGAGAGTATGATTCGTCAGAATATCCCTCTGGGCAATTTAGTTCGTCACTATGATAATAGTAAACGAGAATCAGGTTCAACACATTGGGATCCAGGTTTCAATTTTGATTGGATGGGCTTTAGAAAATCGGTTTGTCAAGCAATTAATCAATATAAAGGAACAAATGAAATATGTGGGGAAGAATTACTTGCATGTACAAATTGTGGTACTGTAAATGCCGTATCTTAAATATTTTAATAATTTAGTCAACGACATAAATAAAACATAATTTAGCACTATGCACGCCGCGTAGATTTTTGTCTACTTTATTATCTTAATTAGACAAAAATGCGGCTCATTTGGCAATAGTGCTAAATTATGCAAAAATTTTGTCGTTGACTAATTCTTTATTAAATTACATACTTATATTTTTCTAGTATCCATATTTCTATTTTCATCAATTAATGTTTCAACTAATTCAAGAATTTTGTGAGGTTTATCTATATCTTTTAATTCAAATGCATTTTCAGAACCTGACATTAAATAAACAGTACCAATATTGAAAATACGTTGTAATCTTCCTTGTTTCACATTTAAATCTGGAACGAATCCAAGAGGATGGAAATATACATTTTTTTTCTTTTGTTTAATAATCCCAGAAGTGATAACTAATTTATGGGGGAGAATTTTATATCGCACCATTGCTAGATTAAATTCAGCAATACCCAATGAAACTAAACTTAAACCCCCCATGAAATAAAACACTACCGGTTTTACTTGTATGCCTTTGAGAGCTCCAATAATTAATAATAGGAATAAAAAAAAGCCACAACCATATTCTACAATAAACGCCTTTCTGGTTTTTCGTAGATATATTGGTTGTTCATCTGTTGGATAATCTAAGTTTACCATCTACCTTATGAAGTATTAAATCTTTATATATCTTATCCTTGAAAAATACTCACTCGCGGAAGATTACAAACCTTTTTAATATGGCAAAGAGAGATATTGATATTTAAGAGGTGTATTGAAATATGGTGATTAAAAAGTTATGGCGAAAAATTAGAGGAGAAAAAAAAGAATATACTAATCGTTTTCTAAAATTTTATCATGAAAATAAAACACGTTTGAATAAAGAACGACGGGGAAGTTATCATGTCAAACAAAAAGATGGAATTTGTGTTCGCTGTAAACGTAAATCATTGAAAAATCTCGTTTTTTGTTTATATCATCGGAAAAAACAGCAAGAGTATAATAAAAAAGCAAGGAGTAAATAAATGGAAACTTTAATTGATCCTTATGAGAAATTAAAAAAGAAAAAAAAGAAAAAATCTCACAAAGGAGATGGTATAGAAATTGATGATTCGGATCATCCTATTCATGAGAAGTATACAGAAATGGATTACTCTAAACAAAAAGAGTAATTATAATCACTTCTTCAGTTTTCCGTTCTCAAAACACTTTCATTTTTTTGGCACGTCTAATTGACATTTTTCAATTTTCCGAATCCAAATGCTTCACCTTTATTTACCACAAATACATTAAAATCCTCTATTTTTTTCAAGAATGGGCTTAACATTTGACCTTGTAATACGTCTGTTCCTTCAAGTAACGGATTGAAACTTGGGACCACAATGACGATTTTATTCTGAAATGTTCCTTTTAAAAAACATTTATATTTCTCTATCTTACTCCCTTCTTTAATACTAATTGCAGGGTGTTCGTGACCAATAACAATGACTTCTTTATCAGTGTTTACAAGTTGATCTCCATGAATTACAAGCCCTTCTTTTAATTTAAATTCTTTGACAACCTTCACATTTCTTTTTTCTGCAATTGGTTTAATGATTGGGTCATGATTTCCTTGCACAATAATCACTTCTTCAACTCGTTCTAATAAATAATCTAAGAATTGTAACACTTCATTCCATTCTTCTCTACTGATCCCCCCAAATTCATGTTTTAAATCTCCATTAATTAATATTTTTTTGGGTTTTACAACTTTTAATATTTGGTCCATCTTTTCCATAATTTGCTTCAATTGAAATCGTGGTACCATAATACCCTTTCTTCGCAGTTCACCTTCATAACCGATATGTAAATCATTGATAATAAGGACTGAAGATTCTTCTAGGAAAAGAGAAGTTCCAATGATGCGAATATTGGGATGAATATCCATATTAAGAAAAATTCCGCTAACTTTATAAATAACTTACGTTTGAGAATGCTTGATGCCCCTGTGGCTTAGTGGTTAGAGCGGACGGCTGTTAACCGTCAGGTCACCAGTTCAACTCTGGTCAGGGGCGCTTTTTTTAATTATGCCAAACCAATACTATAAACTTTTTTCGCAATCTTTTTCATCAAGATAATATCTTCACATTCTTTAAACATCAATTCCCCATAACTATGCACAATAATTTCAATCCCCTGTTCTTTGATTACGAGAAGAATAGGGGTTTCTAGAATCACATTAAATTTTTTTGAGATTGCAGTAAGATCTAATTTTACTCTTTTCGGAAGCTTTGCAGAATATGCGGCCTTCGTCTTACATTTTTCTAATGTGAATTCCATAATTAGTTGAAATGCCTTCTTCTTTAAAAAACC
>Ga0210057_1006829_pt1 | contig 14091 bp, 12 predicted proteins | sample CryGeyCG2114_010_2_FD_183968 | JGI IMG/M metagenome (GOLD analysis project Ga0210057, IMG submission 183968) | Groundwater microbial communities from aquifer - Crystal Geyser CG10_big_fil_rev_8/21/14_0.10 (SPAdes) (version 2) | ecosystem: Environmental > Aquatic > Deep subsurface > Groundwater ... | reverse complement strand
AGAATTGTTTCGTTGACTAAAACCGCCGGTCGCAATCTTTTATCGCGACTATCTTGAGATTGGCAAATTGGGCATTGACAGCCTAATCGCGGCAAGGGCCAACCAGCTGAAGTACCTAAAAAAAGAACATTCATCACTTAAAATATTTTTCTAAAAAAGGAAAGATGGGGTTGGGCGTTAATGGCGTGTTGATAATAAAAAAAATGGAGAAGATGGAAATAAGCACACCAGCCACCAGATGATAAATACCAATTTCCTCCTCTGGTTTAAAAAGGAGGAAAAAGCCGTAGAAGCCACCAACCACTATTGTTAGCCAATAAACAAGTGCTTTTTCAATTAAACCCTCTTGAATTAGTAAGTCACTGGCATTTTGGCCAATACTTAATTTAGGGTAGACAAAGAGAATCAGCCATGAGGAGTAGAAAACTTGATAAAGACCAGCGGCAATAAGAACAAAAGAAATTAATCTGGAAAAAATCCGTTTAGGGCTCATAGTGCCGCGGGAGAGACTCGAACTCTCACAGGTTTAATCCCACAGGATCCTAAATCCTGCGTGTCTGCCAATTCCACCACCGCGGCTCAATACACCCTCTATTTTACCATAAAAAAATCCCAAAGTAGGCCGTGAGGCCCACCTTAGGATCTGAAAGGGATTATACCAAAACCCATAGTATTTGTCAACCCCAGCTAAGTTGGTTTTTTCTGGGCTAAAATAAAGATTGAAGGACCTAGGCAGAAAGATGCATAGGTCTCTTGGGCCAGTTTTTCTAAAAACAACAGAAATTTTAAAGGCAGAATTTTTTTGCAGAAGCGATTTCGGAAATTAGAAACAGAAAGCATTTTAATAATTTGAAAGCCCTCTTTTTTCAAAAGATTAGTGATGTATTGGGGATGAAAGTTTAAAAAGGGAACATGACAATTTTTGATGGCACCGACCTTAAGAGGTTCAAAGTTGGAGAAGTATTTAAAGTCTAAACGAAGCAGAGCTTTTATTTTGGCTTTAAAATGAAGCTTGTTGGCAAATTCAAGAATAAAGTAGCCTTGGGGTTTAAGAACTCTGGCGGCTTCTTTTAAAGCTAAAGAGGGATTTTTGAGGTGGTGAATGGTGCGGATGAGAATGGCAACGTCAAAACTTTTTTCTTTAAAAGGCAGTTTTTTAATATAGGCCTTGATAAATTTGAGGTTTTTGTTTTTGAATTTCTCTTGGGCTTCGATAAGCATTTTTTCTGAAGGATCAAGCAGAACGCATTTTTTAAATTGAGAAGCATAAACAGGTGCCAGTCGGCCAAAGCCAGCACCAATGTCGATTAAACTGCCTTTTTCGGGCACTATTTTTAAGAGTCGTTTTAAAGCCATTTGGTCGGCTTGATTTTCGTATCGACGCTCCTGCCAATATTTTTTGTAGTCAAAAGAAGGATCGTCGTAAAAGGGAATTAATTTCATTTTCTAGTTTATTCTACCTGGCCAGTTTCCAGTTCTTCAATGAACTGGTTGACACCGAAAGCCCAGGAGCCACTGGAAAGAGGAGTGTATTTGCTCATGATTTCTTCAGGTGTGGTATAGCCTTTATCAAGATATTTTTCCTTAAGACCTTTGGCAACGGTTTCAATTCCCTCTTGCCAACTTGAAAAATGGAGTGTTCCTTGACTGTGAACTCCCCACCCCCAAGCATTATAAGAATTGGCAGGCGCTTTTTTGCCTAAATTTGATTCTTGTTGGGCAATGGCTACCAAGAGCCGCCAATCTAAACCATATTGGTCAGAAACAGCAACAATTAATTCAGCATAAGGTGCCATCGGTGAGTTGTACTTCTTTAAATATTTTTCAATAATCACTGGTCGGGCATCAGCCGTTTCAAAAGCACCTAAAACTTCACCGCTTTCTTGAGGTAAAGCGGCGTAAATTTGTGAGAGAACTAAAGAAGGGTTAAAAGTTGGCTGGGAATTTTTATTGACCAAACTTAAAAGCCCGATAGCAAGATTGATTGGTGTAATAAAAAGAAATAAAAAAACCAAAATAAATTTCCTCATTGGCAGGATTCTTCACTAACGAGAATGACACAATTTGATGTTGATTGTCAAGGGGTCTTTATAAACTTCGGCTTTTGTCTTTTCCAGGTTGCCGAGTACCATAAACATCTTTGTGGTCGCCAATTCTGAAAGTAATTTGGTTATCCTGAATTTGGAAAATAATCCACCATTTTCCGCCAATGGCTATTTTGCGCCAGCCTTTAAAAGGTCCACCAGCAACGCGTTCGTTATATCTTATGGGAATTTGCTTTGGATCTTCCCAGAGAGAGGCTTGCAGTTTTAATAATTTTTTCCAGAAAAACTCAGGAGTAATCGGCCCTAAGCGTTTGATTTTTTGCATCCAATCCTCTAATTCTTCTTGGCTGGTAATTTCTCTTGGTTCTTGGTTGACTCCTAGGACAATTTGAAAAGCAGGCGGCTTACTTTTCTTTTCTGGGGGAATGGGTAATTTCGAAACTTCTGGATTTTGAGGTGGCGATTTTCGTTTTTTTTCTTTTGGCGAAGCAGGCTGACTGGATTTTGGCAATTGATTAAGTGCCTGAATGTATAGTTGATATTCATTTTGAACAGAGGCATTGAGAGGGATTTGGCTCTCTTCTATCTGTTGGCATAACATTTGACAGATTTCGAGAAGCCCCCTTTCCCCTATTTCGTCAAAATCTTTTTCTGCTTTTCCGTTAAGTTGTTTAAAAAGGGGAACAAAAAGTTTTTTTTGAGTTCTGCGGAGATTTGGTGGGAAAGAGTCAGGGGGAGTATTTTTAATAAAATTTGGCAGGGTTTCAATTGGGCCAGTATCAACTTGTTGAAAAAAATCAAGAAAACTAATCAAGAGAAATTGGGCGAAAAGATCAGGGTTAGGAATAATTTGTTCTGGCGATTTTGATGATATTGGTTGTCTTACTTTTGGAGCAGGCTCGGCAGGAGTTCGTGGTTTTTTCACCCGCCAAAATATGCTCTTTAATCTTTCCATGTTTTTGTGAGCCGCCAGAGTCTCGAACTCTGAACCTACTCCTTAAGAGGGAGTTGCTCTACCAATTGAGCTAGCGGCCCTTCGCCCGCCAACGGCGGGCTCAGGGTGCCTCTGGAGGGAATCGAACCCCCATTCCTGGTTTCGAAGACCAGTGCTTTATCCGTTAAGCTACAGAGGCTTAAGTGACAATTTCTTAAATTCTACCAAAAAAATGCTAAAATAGGAAGAAAGATGGATATTTCTGAAGAGATTTTCCAGTTGGAAGAAAAAATTCGCCAGACACCTTACCATAAGGGGACTGAACATCAAATTGGCCGCTGGCGGGCTCGGATTGCCAAACTTAAATCTCAGATGTGGGGCAGACAGACCAAAAAAGCAGGCGGCGGCCAGGGCTATGCCGTTAAAAAAAGCGGTGATGCGACCGTGGTTCTGGTCGGACCGCCTTCAGTTGGTAAATCAGCTTTAATCAATCGGCTGGCTTCGACAAAATCAAAAGTAGGCAGTTATGATTTCACTACCCTTTCGGTCATTCCCGGAATGATGAAGTACAAAGGGGCAATGATTCAGATTTTTGATATTCCTGGTCTTGTTCAGGGAGCGGCTCAAGGCAGGGGTCGGGGTCGGGAAATTCTTTCGGTGGTGCGAACAGCTGATCTTATTCTTGCCATGGTTGATTTGGAAAAAATCAAAATGGTTGACAAAATTAAGAAAGAGCTTAGAGAGTTTGGCATTCGTTTGGGTGAAGAACCACCCAAAGTGAGGATTAAAAAAACTAGCCGCGGCGGGGTTAAAATAACGACGGCTACTCCCCTTTCTCAAATTTCTTCGTTAACAATTCAAGAGCTAGCCAAAGAATTCAGGCTTCATAATGCCGAAATTGTTGTTAAAGAAGATATTAGTTTGGGGCGAATGATTGATTTCCTGATGGGTAATCGGCTTTATCTCCCCCATTTGGTGGTGGTTAATAAAATTGATTTGCTTGAAAAAGGCAAAAAACTGCCAATTTCGGAAGACTCGCCTCTTTTTATCAGCGCTCAAAAAGACAAAGGTCTTAAAGAATTAAAAAAAGCTATTTGGCAGAAATTGGATTTGATTCGCGTCTATTTAAAACCAAAAGATAGGCCTGCCAATCTAGATGAGCCGTTGGTAATTAAAAAGGAGACAAACCTAAAAACGATTTTAGAAAAGATGACTATTCCCAATAAAGAAGAAATCAAACGAGCCAAAATCTACGGCCCCGGCGCCAAATTTGAGGGTCAAGAAGTGAGTTTTTCTTTTCAGCCCCAAGAAGGGACAATGATTAGCTTTTTGGGATGACCTATATCACCAAGCACAGACGCATTGAGAAAATTTATTTTGAATAGATGTCTTTATGTCTATCAAGTACTTCTTCTACTATGTTTTGGGCTTGTCCAAAAAGGTCTCTTTCAACAATCTCACTTCTTCTGTTCTTTCCCAAGAGGTCAACAACTTCTCCTAAAACTTCTCTTGCTTCCATGCCTGCAGGTCTATAGGGCTTGACATGAGGTTGAGTAAGTTGCCAGCGTGTTGTATTAAGTATGCCACTGACGGCTCCCACATTTTGAGGTGGTTTTTCAGGATATTTAAAAAGATAGTGTGCCGGCATTTTTTGAGGCTCAAGCCTCTGTCTTACTTCTTCTAAAATTTCTCGGGAAAACGCTCTTTCAAAGCGAAGCGCCTCTCTCATCCTGGCAAATTTGGATACCGTCTCACCAATTCCCTTCTCTCGCTCAACTGCTCTTCTATGAGCTGCTTCCAAAGCCATCATAATAATTAGGTGATTCCTTCTTTCTAAACTGTCCTTGCCTCCGCTGGCTTTGATTAGCCAATTTGCCATTCGCTGTTTTTCCTCAAGGAGAACTTTTTGAGGGTCAAAACCTACCTGAGCAAGCCGGCGGTAAGTCTCTCTTTGAGCTTCCTCCAATTGCTCATCGGTAACAGCAGAAAAATCAACAAAAAGGTCAAAAAGTTCGCTTATTCTCCCTCTCACCATTCCCATCTGTGGTTTTTCTCTTTCTAGTTCTGTCACTAGGGCATGTTCGACCGAGCGGATACCTGCCTCAACACTTCCTCCATCTTTAGTGATTTGATTAATCCTTAGCTCATGGGGTTTCTTAGTAACTAATCTTTGTGCCAAATAGACCTCCTCCCTTATTCTTTTTTTAGAAAGAAGAGAATAGCTTGTTGGCTCAACCTCTTCTCTTTTCACTTCACGCCAAGTTGGATAAAAGATGTTACCTTCAGAGTCAAATCGAACATCTGAACCATAAAGAGATCGGCAACGTTTAGTGAAGTATTCTAGGAGTTCTTCTGCTTTTTTGCGGACAACAAAGACTTCTCGGCGAGGCCCTCTGTCTCTTTCTTTCCCATTAGACATATAAATTCTACTTTCATTTAAATCTTTATTGAAAAGATTATATCAGTTTTAAGTCCCTTTTTGAAGCGGCAAAGCTTTTATTTCCCAAGTTATATCTTCGTTTGCCTGCCGAGCTGTTCTTGCTCCCTATAGTTACTCTAAAACTTTCAAACTCAGAAACCAACCCCGCAATCCTTACTTGGGTGACTGAGCGGATTCGAACCGCCAACATTCCGGTTCACAGCCGGACGCTCTACCATTGAGCTACAGCCACCATGACGAAAAAATTTGCTGCACAAATTTTTAGTCAGGCAAGCCAATTTTATCAAAATAATGAACCAAAATCCTTTTTAATTGAGTTCTTCCCCATCCAGTTTTGTAATATTTCTCCCGAGCAGTTGCATCTTCCTTAGGTTTACCCGTCTAAATTTCGACAGAAATTTTGTCGGGTGCCCCTGGAGGGACTCGAACCCCCAACCTTGAGTTTAGAACACTCCTGCTCTATCCAATTGGGCTACAGGGGCCCTTCGATAAACTTAGGGTAAACCTAGAGTATATCTACAAAATCGCTCGAACTCATTTTACCAAAAATCTCTAAAAATTAAAAGGTCAGCTCCGGCGGCTGTGGCGAGGCTTCGGCCGTGAGTCCTTCGACAGTGAACTCAGGACAGTCGAACTGCTCAGCCGAACGGAAAAGGGGTTTAAGGGGAAAGAAGAAAAATGTGTCGTTGCCCCATCCGCCCCCACGTGCGCCGACACGCACCCCCAAATAAACTACTTCATACATTTATGCCTATTTTAGCCTCTCCTATGTTATAATACCTATAATCTTATTACACGGTATAACCTCCGCATAGAGGTTTTATTTATGGAGTTAAAATATGAATATAACAGAAAATGAAAATTACAGACAGGATTTTAGTTCTCAAGGAGAATTGCCTCCAATTTCTCCTGAGGTAAAGTTTTGGTTTCCCGTTCCAGAACCAGGGCAAGTTAATCATGATGCCAGAATTAGACCAGAGCGAATAAGGATTCCTGAACAAGTTATAGACAATCTTAAGGGTTATGTTAGAGAAACACTCCAAAAAATATCTGGGTATTCGAAACCTGAATTAGATGGGGTCGTAATCGGATTGTCTGGCGGAATTGACTCAACTGCTACCGCTGCTTTATGTAAAGAAGCTCTTTCAGGAACAAGATATTTTGTTAAAGGAATAGTTATGGGTAGAGCGCCCGAAGGGCAACAAAGGGATATGAACGCTGTTGAATATCAAGATGTGATGTTTGCAATTCAATCCGCAAAAGATATGGGTATTGATTATGAATATGTTGATATAAGTCCCTTAATCGGCGCTGTTTATCAAGTTTTTCCAAAGTCTCAACCATGGGAACTGAGTGGTGTTTTACCGAGACTAAGGGCTTCGCTCTTATATCAAGCAGCAGACAGCAGTAATGCTATTTGTGCGGGGGCAACAAACGGGACAGAGTTTATATTAGCCGCTTTCAGTGTTGGCGGACCAGCGGGGCATTTTCAACCATTTATAGATTTTTACAAATCAGAGGTCTATAAAATTGCAGAAATATTAGGAATTCCAGATTACATAAGAGATAGACATCCAGCAATTAGCGAATTAGGGATTTATGATGAACAACTATATGGAGCAAGTTGCTATGTTTTAGATCCTATTTTAAGACGGATGAATTGGCAAAAGAAAAGTCCTGAAAAGGTAGCTAAAGAATTGGGACATAGTGTTGAATGGCTTCGAAGAATTAAGGAGTTACGAATCGAGGGAGAACGAGGTAGAAAATACCCCCCTATTTTTGTGGTTGGGAGAGGATATAAAATAAAGGTTAAACCGGATGTTAAATTTGATAGAGACAGATATTTTAATAACCTGTCTGGATGAAATCTAAAAATAATGATTATTAATATTGGTTACTTTCAATTTTTGCCAGAGTTTCTTAAGGTTCGCAAAAACCTAGAGAGAATTAAGGATCTTCTCAAAAAAAATAAGGAAGACCTCAAGGAGTTGGATTTAGTTGTTTTCCCTGAATATTTTTTGTCGGGTCCTTTAAAACTTGATTTGGTAAAAGACTATGAGAAGGAAATATCATCAAGTGAGATTCTTGTCTCTCTAAAAGAGATTTCAAAAATTTCTTCTAAAACAACTTTTGTTATGGGGTCGTTTCTTTTGAAGCAAAGGGGTAAATATTCAAATGCAAGTTTTGTAATTAAAAATGGAGCAGTACTAACTCAGTATAGCAAGAAAGCTCTTATTTATAACGAGAACTACATTTGTGAATCAAATAATAAAATAGCGGTTTTTACAATAGGAAAAGTAAAAATCGGCTTGGCGATTTGCTGGGATTTAATTCTCCCTGAAGTATTCAGAAAATATGCCAAGAAAGTAGATCTGGTTGTCATACCATCCTTCTGGGGAATTGGCGGGAATGCCCTTCAAGCTAAATATACATTTTCTCTGGAAAAAAAATACTACGCCTCATTGGGAATAGCCAGGGCCTATGAAAATTCATTTGCTCTTCTTTTTGTTAATTCTGTAGGTAAATATAAATCCAGTTTTTATTCTGATCGCATGATGGGTGGTTCATATTTTGTTAACCCGCCTCTGGGGATAATTCACAAAACCAACAATAAAGATTCACACTCCCTACACTCTGTTAAATTTGATCAAAAACCGCTTAGTCAATACAGGGAATACTATGCGACTGATAGGGACTATTTTTATTACAAAACTAAGAAAGTAATTTAATATGGCTTACTATTCGGTTAACAAAACAAAAATTAAGTCAAATGTAGATAGATTAAAGAGGGCCTTTATAAATAAAGGCTTAGATTTTCAACTTTTTTATTCAGTCAAAACAAATTCTTGTAATTCCGTTTTGACTGCTGTTAGAGAGTCTGGCTCTGAGTTTGAAATTCTCTCTGAATTTGAGTGGGAAAAAGTCAAAGGTTTTAATCCCAAAACGTTAGTCTTAAATGGACCTGGAAAACAGACAGAATTGGTAAAAAATATTCTTAAAGAAGTGGACACTCTCTATTTCAATATCGACAATGATACCGATTTTGAGACTCTCGCAAATATTAATCCAAAGTTGTTAGATAGGCTAAGGGTAGGATTGAGAGTTTACTTGAGTGCGGACAGTGTGTGGAATCGGTTTGGTTACGATGTTTCAGATAAAAATCTCTGGAAAATTGTTAAGAAAATAGATTTGATAAAAAAGCTGTCAGGGTTTCATTTTCACTTTTCAACTAACAATTTCAAAATTTCGAACTATCAGTTATTGCTGTCTGAAATAAAGGAGTCTTTGGATAAATCTGGAACAAAGATAGAATTTTTAGATATAGGTGGTGGTTTGCCTGCCGCTAACGAATTTGTTTACGATTCTGAAATATACCGAAAACTACCAAGCCTAATTTCAGAATTATTCCCCAAACTAAAAATTATAAGTGAAGCAGGTAGAAACATTGTTGCCGATACTGTAAATCTAGAAGCAAAAGTAATTTCTCTAAAGAAAACTGGAGAAAATAAATTTCAGGTAAATATTGATACAAACATTATGCATTTTCAATGTTTTTTTGAAAAGAAATTTTGGGTGGAATATAAAACTAAAAGAGGTAAGAATAATAAACAACCTACAGAAATAGAAATATGTGGAAATTCTTGCATGCAGATTGATAAAATCAGCGACTCGATAATGATTGAGCAAAATCCAGAAGTTGGAGACGAGGTTATTATTCATAACATTGGAGCTTATTCTCATAGCCAAGCGGCAAATTTTATTACCAAAGTTCCAGAAGTGAAAACATATGAGTAAAAAAGTTGCCTTAATTACTGATTTGAAAGTTATAGATAGTCCTCAAGCAGGTTTGGGAGTGGCAAGATGTTTAAGAGAGGCTGGTTTTGAAATTATTGGGGTAGATGATACCCCTTTTGTTACCCAAAATTCTGATCTTTTCAAGAAAGTTTTCTGTTGGGACGAACTGCGAACCCTAAATTTTGATGGGTTAATTAAAAAACTGATTGATATCAAGAAAATTTATGGTCTGGATTATATTTTTCCATGCTATGACGAGACAACAATTCTTTTTTCTTTTATTAAAGATAAACTCGATTTTCTAAAAATTAAATTAGTTGCTCCGCCTAAACAAACTATCAAAAGTTTACGAAAAGACAATCTAGTTAAAATAATTAAGGGCAGCGATAAGTATTTAGTCCCGAAAGGAAAAGTCTTCTCAATAGTAGAGGGGGCGTTAAAATATGCCAATTCTTTAGGTTATCCTGTTATTTGTAAAGGATTAACAAAAGGGGCTTATATCAGCAAAAATGACGATGACCTGAGACGACATATACAAAAAATTGCAAATATATGGAATAACGGTGAAATTTCTTGTCTTGTTGAGGAATTTATTACGGGTAAATATAAAAACTGTATTGTTGCCATAAATGAGAATAGGATTGTTGGTTTTGTAGAAATGGAGAAGATAGGTCTTAATCAAAACGGTGCTACTTGGTTTGGTAAAATTAAACAAACCAAAGATTTATTTCTCCTTGCGGAAGAACTTGCAAAGTCAAACGACTTCACGACAAGCATTATTGAAATAGAAACGATTGAAAAAGACGGAAATTATTTTGTCTATGAAATAAATCCTAGAAGTCCAGCGTGGATATATGCTCCTTGCTTATTAGGTTTAAATTTACCCAAGTTAGTTACCCCATCAAGCGATAAAAGGGTTTCTTTTATAAAGAAAGAGGGATTTTTTGGACGAGAGGTTAAAGATTTTATTCGGCAGGACATTCAAGGTTATGAAGACAAAATTGGTTTTTACTCCAAAGGTGCGGCATATAAGAGTAAGGATTTGAAATATCCTTCTGATTTACTGCTTGATTTATAAAGAAAGGTCATCCTTTCTACATATTTTCCCTATTTAGGGAGTAGATTTTTGACACGCGCGGATGGGCGGGTTGGGCCAAGCGTGTCTCCTTTTTTGTTCTTTTCTTTTATCTCTGGTGCGAAAAATTTTGCGGGAAGCGAGCCCCGCCGAATGGCGGAGCGGGATATGGGATTCGAACCCATCTTTTCAGCTTGGAAAGCTGACGTTGAGCCACTCAACTAATCCCGCAACGATAAGACTATTTTACCAGAAAAAACTACTACTAGCAATTTTTTAAAAAGATGTGTTACAATCTTTTTATGGCTAAGAAAAAAGTCAAATTTGAACTTAAATTAAACAAGCGCCTTTCTAAACCTTTATTAATTTGTTTGGTTATTCTTTCAGCGGCGGCAATTCTTTTTAATCTAAAAAGTTTGTTTTTTGCCGCTTTTGTTAATGGCCGGCCAATAACCCGCTGGGCTTTGGATCGTCAGTTGGAGAAACAGGTAGGCAAAGCGACGTTGGAAAACCAGATTACTAAGATTTTGATTTTGCAAACCGCCAAACGCGAGAAAGTTAAAGTTGACCAAGAGGAAATAGAAGCAAAAGTAAAAGAAATCGAGAAACAATTTGAAGATCAAGGAACAGATTTGGATACTCTTTTGGAAGCCCAAGGCCAGAAAAGACAAGATTTAGAGGAACAAATAAGAGTCCAGCTGATTATTGAGAAGATTTTGGGTCAAGATATTGAAGTGACTGGTGAAGAAGTGGCAGATTATTTTGAGAAGAACAAAAATTTTTTCCCCGAAGGCTCTACTCTGGAAAGTATGAAAGAAAACTTGCAAACAGAAGTTCGCCAGCAAAAAATAGGCGAGAAATTCCAGCCCTGGCTGGACGAACTTAAAAAACAGGCTAAGATTTATTACTTCCTGAAATTCTAAACTTGTCGGGGACAGCAGATTTGAACTGCTGACCTCACGGTCCCAAACCGCGCGCTCTACCAGCTGAGCTAGTCCCCGTTTGTATCAAAGATTGATTATGTGGGTCAGGAGGGACTCGAACCCACACCCCAGAATTGGGACGACATTTTAAGTGTCGCGCGTATACCAGTTCCGCCACTGACCCTATTTTTTATTTCAACGGCTGCAAGACGAAAACCGCCAGTCTCCGCACTGGCGGATGAGTCGCCGCTCCGCCGAAGGCGGAGTAGCACAGCCACGAAAGAAGAAACCCCCAGCCTCCGTGCTGGGGGAGGCTTCATTTAGATTTCTTCCTCGATGTGTTAACTGCAGACTATGACAATTAGGGCAAAGAATTCTTAAGTTTTCGAGGAGGTATTTATTTTATAAAAGTGCAAATATTTTGTTATTTGGGCGTAATTTCCTCCGGCTTCTCTTAATCCAAGCTTTTTTAAAACCTGTCTAATACTTCTAGAGTATTTTGCGGCGTTCCTTAACTGGTCAGCCGTCCATTTTTTTGGTCTCACAAATGGATTTTACCATAAGGAAGACGCAAAAGACAAATAAACAAATATGTCTGCCAATTCCGCCACCTCGGCTTTTGGCTGGGGAGCTAGGGATCGAACCTAGAGTCTGTCGCTCCAAGGGCGACCGTGTTACCAATTACACTACTCCCCATTATAGTTTCGAGCAATTCCTTTGATCCACCCAGTAATTTTTCTATTTAAATTAGTACTTTTAGCAATTTTAATTTTTATTAGTCCTATGTAGTTTTTATTTTTTTTGATTGGCTTTTTTCGGATATTTCTTTTAAGCCGAATTTTTATTTTTTTACTTTTAGGCAAATTTAATAGATTTCTCCACATTTTTTCTATTTGTTTGATTTTGCTTTGATTAATGCTTTCATGTATATAGAGTTCAAACTTAACATCACTTTTTTCTATTCGACAGATATCGACGAGCCAGGTAAGAAAAAGTTTAATCATTACTGGATCTGAATTAGAAAAAGCAACCGCCTGAGAAATATTATTTTCTTTCTGTTTTGAACCCTCAGCCCAATAAAGAGCAACTCCTATAACAAAGAGCTCTTTACGAGTAAGAGTTTTTATCTCTTTGATGCCCTTATTTATTAATTGGCGAGTTATCTTTTTTCGTTTCAATTTTTGAGATTGTGCACCTTTTAATTGAGCCTCTCTTCTTTTTTTGGTTAATCGTTGTTTTTGAGATTTTGCTAATTGAACACTTTTAAACCACCCCGAAAGTGTTGATTTAGCAACCTTAACTTCTTGAAGAATTTCACTATATGAATAACCCCTTTTTCTTAACTTAATCGCTTTTGCCTTTTCTTTTGTTTTTGCCATAAAAAGAAACGAACCAATAACATTAGTTCTAGAATATATGATGACTATTTGGTTGTCAAGGTACTAATAATTCAGTGAGCGGGAGACGGGCTACGATCCCGCGACCTTTTCGTTGGCAACGAAACGCTCTACCAACTGAGCTACTCCCGCATTTTAGGGTGCCAGGTTTCGGAGTCGAACCGAAATCTACTGTTTTTCAGACAGTCGCCGTGACCAGCCTTGGCTAACCTGGCTCTTCGTCGTTTCACTCTTTAGAGCAAATTCTATTTTACCACATCAGAGTGGGCTTGGCAGGTCTCGAACCTGCGACCTTTCGGATGTAAGCCGAATGCTCTACCAGCTGAGCTACAAGCCCTTCACTGCGTTCAGGGTGAACCCTTAGTTAATTTTAGCAAAAAAATTGCTTTTTTTCTACTTTTTTGATATTATTTATTGCTTTTAAACCAAGAGCGGTTCAAAAGTAAACTACATCGGAAAGGGGAAGAGACGTGTCGAAAAAGAAAAATAATGGTTGGCAAGTGGTTTGTGTTGTAAAGAAAGAGAATATAGAGAATAGAGACTGCTCAAATTGTCCTCATAATGGCCGATGTGTAGCTCAAAAGCAGCTAGAGTCAGAAAAACCGTCGGCTCAAAGAGGAAACGGCCGACCAAGACCACATCCAAACAGGATAGGACAGAAGCATAAGTAATCAGGGTCACCCCCCCGCCTTAAATGACAATGACGTCTTTAAGGCGGTTTTTTTGTGCGGACGGAGAGAGTTGAACTCTCACAGCATTGCTGCCACAGGCTCCTCAAGCCTGCCTGTCTACCAGTTCCAGCACGTCCGCTTATAAGGGTGCAACTTTACAACAAAGCTCGAACTTATTTTCTGAAAAACAGTTAGGTTTTTAAGAAATCAAGGTTCTGATTGCTGAAAGCAATCATGGTTCTTATTTTATCAAAAACTCGTAGAAATTGACAGCGTCGGCGGCTGCGGCGAAGAAAAGGGGTTTAAGGGGAAAGGGAATCGCCGCAGCCGCCTCCGCTGGAGTTTACTCTGAGCGGAGTCGAAGGGCTCGCCCCGCCTTTCGGCGGGGCTCGCAAAAAGAAAAAAACAGAAAAAAACCAGTGGAGAACGGCGGGCGATGTAAAAAAATAGGGAGAAGTTAGTTATAGTGAAAACACGCAAAAGAAAAATATAAAAAAGAGAAGCGGAGCTTCTCTTTTTAGAAACTTTGTTTTTTATTCATACCTTAAAGCCTCTATCGGTGAAAGTTGGGAAGCTTTCCTTGCGGGAGTAATGCCAAAAACTATTCCCACTGTTGCCGAAACAACAAAAGCCAGCATTACAGACCACAAAGTAACTGTTGTCGGCATAAACCTGTTTAAGAGTAAAGCACCGCCTCCGCCGAGAATAATTCCAACAATTCCTCCGCCAACAGATAAAAAGACAGCTTCAACTAAAAATTGAGTCAAGATTACTTCGGGCGTTGCCCCTAAAGCCTTTCTTAAACCAATTT
>Ga0210057_1006828_pt1 | contig 14091 bp, 22 predicted proteins | sample CryGeyCG2114_010_2_FD_183968 | JGI IMG/M metagenome (GOLD analysis project Ga0210057, IMG submission 183968) | Groundwater microbial communities from aquifer - Crystal Geyser CG10_big_fil_rev_8/21/14_0.10 (SPAdes) (version 2) | ecosystem: Environmental > Aquatic > Deep subsurface > Groundwater ... | reverse complement strand
TACTCTGGTTTATATTCCACACCAGCAGGATAATTAATTTCCCAAATTTTTATTGGCCCAAGAAAACTTCCACCAAAATAAACAAAGTCATCAACATTCAACCCTTGTTCTCTTAGATTGTTAACAAAATAATTTGGTTCATTATGAACTAATTTAAAGTTTCCTTCTTCTCCGAATAAATATTTTCTTGCTACAAGAGAATGGATAGTTCTAGGACCCAGATAAATTGCTACACCCTTTTCTTCTAATTGTACACTTCCTCCTGCCTGAGAAATTGATTCTACAATAAATATCCCTGCATCAATCCCAGAACCAAAATCTTGCAGTTTTTCTTCATTATTTTTATAATAAATATACCTAATAGGTATTTGTTCTTGTGCTCTATTCCCTATATTTACTAAAATTATTTCTGGTTGCCTAATTGAACCATCATTTTTTTCTTCAAAAAGTATAGCTGCAATAACATAATTCTCTTTAGCGAAAATTTTCTTGCTCCCATTAACCTCATAAACCAAATCATCATCAAGGCTCGCCCCTCCAGTATAAACATATTTAATTCCATCTTTTGTTTCTTGAATATTATTTTGGCTTAAGAAAAAACTAGGAATAACACTAACTCTATCATTATTTTCATCTCCTCCAATGAGGCTATATGCAGAATATTTTCCAAGCTCTGTCGAGTCAATTAATAAATGAGTTGCATTGTGAGTGTATAAAAAATTTAATCCTTCAAAATCATCTTTCGCAGTTAAAACATGTCTTCCCATCAAATGATTCCAATAAATAATTGCATTTCCACCATCTAAAATTGTTGCTCTTTCTCCAATGCTTTGCACCCAGTATCCATAATCCCACCAATGAGCAAATACTGCAGAAGTTTCAGTATTCTCTCTTACCCACGCCATTGCACTCTGCCATTGCCATTGATAAGCTGAAGGAGAATAATTTATTGCACTCGATAAACTACTGTTAAAATATGTCTGAACACTGAAAATAAATGCAGCTGCTAAGACAATCAATAAAATTATAGCAATAATTTTCTTTGTACTATCCTTTTCTACAATTGTTTTTCTTAAAGTTGTTACTAAAAGATAACTTGTAAAAAAACTAACTGCGGGAACTAATACCATAATGAATCTTATTGCACCTCTTGCAGCAATTATTGAAAAACCCATAAATATGAAAAACAAAATTATTCCATATTTTTTTGGTATTTCTTCTAATTTCCCTGACTTTGAAGATAAATAATAAACATAACTAAAACTTACAATCAAAATTGTTATGCTTCCAAGATATATAATTGTGCTCGTGAAATTTGTTCCATTAAAAATTGAACTTGAAGAATATCTGCTAAATATACTTCCAAATATTCCAATTATAAAACCTAAAGTTAAAATCCTTCTATTTTTTTTATCAAATTTTTTAACTAAATGCAAAAACAAAACAATTGTTCCTGCGAGAAACATTGAAAACATTAAAGGGATGCCAGAGAATAACGGCCCAAAGCTATTGCTCCATTCTCCAAAAAAGGGTTGTTTATTTTCAGCAACTGTAAGCCCAAACCTTGTTATTCCTAAAGGCCTAATAAATTGATTATATAGGTCTTTAATTTGTAACCAAAAAAACGAAGGCCCAAGAATAATTCCCATTGCTAAAATTCCCATAACTGAAATAATTAAAATGCTCATAATTTTGCTATTTATTCTAAATTTCTCCTCATATTTTTTCAACATTTTTAATTTAGGATAAATAAAAAGGTTAAATGCTGAAAAAAACCAGGTTGCAAAAATGGGGATTGTGCTAGTAGAAGTTAATAAGTTCATTGGACGGTACCTTATGGAAAATAACATCATAATCAAAGTAGAAGCAATTATCCAGAAACTATACCCTAAAAATCTGCGTTTATTCATACCATCAAAAATAAACATAATAAAACCAAGAACACCAATTGTTGAAAAAACAAAAATTATTCCGCCCCAAGTAAGTCCAAGGCATGCAGTAAAGATTCCAGCTAAAACTCCATAAAGTCCTGTTTTAAAATTTCTTTTTTTAACACTTGAATTATTTTTCTTAACATTCATCATAAGTATAAAAAAGTAAAATGATAAAAATATAAACAAAAATCCTACTGATTCTTTTTCAGGTATTCCTGCAATTGTCCTAGGAAGAATCACTGGAGAAAGAGCAAGAACTAAGCAAGACAATAAAGCAACAAGATTATAATAAGTTTTTTCTTTGAAAATTTCCTTAGAAATTTCTCTTGTCAAAAGAAAAAAAGCAATTATTGTAAGTCCAAACATCACAACGGGAAAAATCACAGCAACATATGTAACAGTTATTTCTGTAGGCGAACCCGGAAGCAAAGAGATTAAGGACTTTGGCAGATGTATTAAAATATCATAAAACCAAGCAATCAAATAAGATAGTAATTTCATTTCTTTAGCAGTATTCACTGGATTACACATTTCTCCAGAACAAATTTCCGCAAGCGGAACATTCCTCATAGAATCTAAAACAAAAAGCTGTCCATTTTCAACAATATATTTAGCCCATCTCAAAAACAAAAATGGGTCCAAGTCAGGCCCAAGGGTCCAAGTGTTAGTTGTAATATCTTTTAATTTTGAAATATTTTGGGTTCTAATCCACATCCCTATCCAAACAATTATTGCAAGAAAAGAATAAGTTATGTATCCAACTCTTTTTTTATTCTTCCTAAAAAATTCTAAAAAATCTTCTTTTTTTATTTCAATAGTTTCATTATTTTCCATCATAATTCCTCCATTATCTCTTCAGCACTTTTTTCTTTTTCAAGAGAGTTCTGTTTCCCACAATTTGGACATAATTTAGTTAGTTCTATAGAAGATACATTAAACCTGTAGTTGCAATTTTTACATCTCAATTTATCCATTTTATTAATATTCCTTTTTTACTTATAACTTTTTAGGTTTTAAAAGATATCGTTGAATTTTTAGAAGAATAATTTGGGAGTTATATAAACCTCAACAAGACTAGCAAAAACAAGTAAGATTATTGCCACCATTATAAGTAATAGGGAATCGTGAAGGACATCCCAAAATTTTTCTGTTTTAAACTCTTTTCTTATAATAGATATTCCAACAATTCCTCCGGCAAGAGTACCTATAAAATAAGCACCTATTTCTGGCAAACCATGAATAAGGTATCTTGCTAAGGCAATCGGCAAATTATAGAGATCAGATTTTGCAAAAACAAGCGTAGCGGCAGAGATAACTGTCGAATTCCATGCTAATATAAATATTCCTCCGGCACCTAGTAGGAAGGAGAAAATAATTGTAAAAATTAATACATAAAGATTATTTATTAATATACTGGTGAATATCTGATTGCTGGTTGCAAAGCCTGTTCCTTGTGCTGAAAAACCATACTCTGAGATGCAATAGTCGAAATTTTCAACATTATTTATTTGACAATAAGTTTCTATTTGAGCCCTATAATTATCAGGATTATCGACGGCAATATACCAAAATGAAAAAGCAATTGTTAATCCAATAAAAAGCCACATAAAAGATTCAATTGCCCTTGCATGCTCTTTTAACAATCTAAATGTATTTCTTTCTGTTGAACTTTTTCGCTCTTCAATTTTTAAAGTATGATATACAAAAGGCATTGAAAATATCACTGCAAACATTACAATAAATATTCCAGAATATCTTGATAGGACTGGATCTGGTGAAAAAATCCAATTTACAAGCAAAACAGATAAACTAGCATAAAAAATTCCTATAAAAAATAATTCCCAAGGTCTTCTTTCAGACCTTAACGGATTTAAAAGCATTTCTAACATGGTTTTATATGGAAATAAGTTTTTTAAATATATTTAATATCTTTGATTTATTATTTTATCTAATTCTTTGTTTATTTTTTCAATATGGCTTGCAATTTTTGGCTTAACCTCTTCAAATTTATTTATTTGAAAGTCAATTATTTCTTTAATTTCTTCAAAGCCTTTAGACACAAATATTTTTGAACCAACATCAACCATTAATTCTTTTTTTATTTCTGATTTAATGAAAATTCCTTTGCTAAACTCACTTATCATTTCAGTTTCTTTAGAGCTCTCAAGATTTATAACATCTCTCTTTAATTTTCCTAATTCTTGAATTTGTTTATCAATTATCTTAAGTTCTTCACCATACTGGTTAACCTGATTTTCAAGCATTTGCAGTTGCATTAATCTTTCAATCTTATCTTTTTCCATTAAGCCACCTTAAAATTTTTTCTTAATATTGTACTAAAAATTATAGAAGCTAACAGATACATCCAAAACCAACTAAGAACTCCAAAAAATTTAAATTCAGGCATTACAGAAAAATAATCTAAAAACCATCTAAATAATAATACTAATGGGATTCCTGTATAAATTATGGGCCTCATTGAATACCTCATCATTTCACCCATAAACTCCATTTGCTTCTTATTCATCTCAAGCAATTTTTCAGGATGTTCCTTATATTTTTTAGCCTCTTCAGACATTTTCTTTTGCTCTTCCTTCATTTCTTTTATCCTTTTTTGATCTGTTGCATATTTTTGAATAAGTGTAGTAGCTAAAGAAATTAAGAACACCATCCCTATCATTCCCCATGTCAAATGCAATTCCAATAATTTTCCAAGAGTCGGATCAAGAATAAGATGAATTGTATCTTTAATCATCGGTAAAGTGTTCCATAAAGAAGCAATAGCTAACGTTAATAACATTACAATAAAAATTCCTTTGAAACTCCCTTTTTTATCCATTTTATTATTTAGTAAATTCCTTTTTTAAATTATCTGATTATTATAAATGAAAGTTTATTATTTAATAAATTTCCTTAAAGCAGGCATCATATCAAGAGAATGTTGCTGTGCAATTTGTTGATAGTATTGATATATAATCATAATTACTAAAAGGAATGATGTTCCCTGAACAAGAGTTCCAGAAATGTTTGAAATTGCCGCAAGAAGTCCAATAGCAATTCCACCCATTATTGTCAACGGTAAAATATATCTTTCAAGAACTGATTCTAAAACCCTTTGGTCTTTCCTAAATCCTGGAATTGTAAGTCCAGAGTTCATAATGTTTTGTGCTTGGGTGTGAGAATCCATTCCAGATGTTTTAACCCAAAAAAATGCGAACAAAACACTAAAACTCACATAAAATAAAATATGAACAATTGTCTGCCCAATCATTTGTGTTGTAAAACTTCTTGTAATCATTGCTTCAACTAATCTGCTTGAACTTATCCAGAATGCAAAACCGGAAACAGGACTCCCGCCTTGAAATCCTCCCAAAATTGTTGGATGTCCAAGCCAATTTTCAACAAGTCCTCCTGCAAGTTGTAGATTTGCAGCAAGTGCTGAAACTAAAATAACTGGCATAACTGAAGTGTAAAAGAAAGGTAATGGCCATTTAATTGCATAGCCTCTTATCCTATCATATGAAAGAGGGATTTCTATTTTCATTGATTGTGCAAATACAATTACTAAAAATATTAATGCTGTTAAGACGATAGTTGTTCCAGCAAGAGTTGCTCCAATTGTATTCCCATTAATTAAAGAATTTATAAGAACAAGAAGTTGTCCGCTTGGCGCAATATTTCCTTGAGTCCCTATAAATTGAAAAAGACTTGTAAATAATCTCCATGAAACTCCTGCTGCGATAAATAAACTAACTCCTGAACCAAAGCCCCATTTCTGTGAAACATCGTCCATAAAAAGTATTGCAATTCCTCCAAGACACAACTGTGTTATCACAAGCCATTCAAGTCCAGCATGTGCTTCCAAACCTCTCATAAGGACAAAAACACTCGCTTCAAACAATATAAAAAATAAAACAAGTAATTTTTGCAATCCCTGGAAATATTTTTTACCTTCAGCAGTAGAAGTGTCAATGTTTAAGATTTTACTTCCAACCAATAATTGTAATATAATAGATGCTGTAACAATTGGACCTATTCCCAAGGAAATAATGCTTCCAAAATCTGTTCCAAGTATTACAGCAAGGCTTTCAAATCTTTCCAAGGCATTATTTGAAAGTCCATAAAGTGGAATATTTGCAAGAACAAAAAACGCAACTAGTATAATTAATGTCCATTTAGCTTTTACTTTAAAATCAACCTTTTTTTCACTAGGTCCCTGAACTTCAGGAAGATTCTTCAGTAGATTTTTTATTGCCATTGTTCAATATAATTTTCCCACCTATTTTTTCAATCTTTTCAATTGCTTTTTTTGAAGCTGCAAAAGCATGAATTGTGATTGGTTTGTTTATCTCTCCATTTCCAAGAATTTTATACTTTTTAAGTTCAACTTCTTTTTTATCTCCAGCAACTCTCTCAATTTCTGAAAGATTAATTATTTTATATTTTTCAGGTTTTGGTTTTAATCCTCTTTTTCCAAAATAATCAATACCCTTTGCAATTATTAAACTCTTTTTTTGGTCAGCTCTTTTTCCAGTTCCAGCCATTCCGAATCCACCTCTATGCCCTGAACCTCTTCCCTTTTTCATAAATCCACGACCATGGGTATGGCTTCCCCTTGCCCGGGAGCTTTTAGTTCTTTTTTTTCCTAAACTGATTTTCATAACATTCTCCTTATTAATTCATTTATTTTTTCCTTATGGTTTGCAAGCACTCCTTTTGGAAAATGATTCTTAGTATCAATTCCTCCTCTTGCAGGATGCAATCTAAAAAAAGGTTTTATTCCAGAACCTTTCATAGTTTTATTCTTGAGAATATATTCTGCTGTTTTTTTCACATCAATTTTTTCTTTTTTACCATTGATAGAAATTGCTTCTCCTCTTTTCTCAATTAACTCATTTAATGTTTTTTCATCTATCTCTCCATAAGCTACAAAATTTCTTATTTTTTGAAGCATTCCTTTAGTTACATCTGTTTCTTCAATTATTGTGCAAGAATATTTTCTTTTAAGAAAAAGTCTTGAAAAAGTACTCTCTACATCTTTTTTCATATTTACCATTCCTGCAATTCTAATTATGACTATCATTCAATTTTCCCCAACGCATCAATTACCGCTTTTGCATAATTTGTCGTTGTTCTTTTATGTCCGAAAGATTTGCTATAAATATCTTTTATTCCAACCAATTTTAATATTTTCTTTCCTTCATTTCCAATCACAAGTCCTGAACCTAATGGTGCAGGAAGTAATATTATTTTTACACTTCCACATTTTCCTTCAACTTGATAAGGAATGCTGTGTTCTTCTAATGATGAACCATCAAAACTTCCAGAACCTCTTTTTACTTTTATTAAATTTAATTTTGCTTGTCTTAATGCTTTTTCCCTTGCAGGCAAAGTTTCTTTTGCTTTTCCAAAGCCCATTCCAACATGCCCTTGTTTATCCCCGACAATAACCATTGCAGAAAAAGTAATAACATTTCCTTCCTTAGTTTTTTTCTGAGATTGCTTCCATGCTCTTCTTTTTCCTCCGCCAAATTTTCCTTTTGCTTGTCCTATAAACAGGAGATCACTCTCAACATTAATTAAAGAATCAACAATTTCTGGCTCAAGAATTTTTATATTGTTGTCAAGTATTTCATTTATGCTTTTTATTTTTCCATCTTTTACAAGTTTGCCAAGTTTTGTTTTAGGAACCCATGAAGCAAGGTTATCTCTAGCAATTTCATCATTGCTTTTTCTAATCCTTCTTGGTCGTCCTCTTGAGAACTCTTCCTTTTTTTCTACTTTATTTTTTTCTTTGCTCATTTTATTTTATCCTTTATTTTTTTAACTATGTCTGAAAGATTTCCTTTAAGATGTTCTCCGATTACTCTTTCTTCTTTAGGGAAAACTTTTTTATCATATGCAATTTTTGCCCCACCATCAACAAGGCCATTTAAGACAGCATATATTCTCGAACCATGGATGTTTCTTTCTAATCCAAAATCAAAAATAACTTCTTCCTTTGGCATTTTCTTGCCAAATAAATATCCGGTTAGATAAGCTGCAGAGATAGATTTTAATGAACCTTTATTCTCTTCTGGCCATCCATTTTTCAATAATTCTCTTGAACTAATTCCAAATTTAATATTATCTTTTCCCTCCATACTTTCAACATATTGAATTATAATGTATTTATTTGTCTTCCTAACTACAACTCTTGGCTTGCCAGACTTCAACATTCCAATTCTCAATTTGTAATTTGTTTTATTTTTTAATCTTCTTTTCCTTACAGTTTTCATTCTAAATTCTCCCTAAGATTTCTTTTGCTTTTGAATGCTTTATTTCTTATTTTTTTTCTAAGATCTTTATATTTCTCATTATCTATCTTATCTTGTCCTTTGAGCCTTTTTATATATTCTCTAAGCTTTCGAGTAATCTTAACATATTCTTGTTTTCTTTTTTTAACTTTAATTTTTATTTTTCCAGCCCTTCTCCTATGTTTCCTCTTGACATTTTTCATCCTTCCGCCAACTTCTTTTATTTTTATGGCTTCATTTTTAACAAGGTCTTTTATATCTTCCCGAGTTATAGCTTCTTTAATTTCCTCAGATCTTGCTGGATCAAAATAAATTCTCCCAATTCCCACTCCTAGTGTTTTTGCTGCTAATCTTTTTTTTATGAGTAAATTCATTTTTTAGTTGTTTCCTTGTTTATTTTCTTCTTGCTTAAATTTATAGGCTTTATTTTTTGTTCTTCTGCGATTTTTTCAATTTCAATTCTTTTCTTAGCTCCCATTTTTCCAATTAAAAGAACAGCATTTTTTGGAATTTTCTTCATATCTGAAATATTTGAAACCTTAAAAATCACTTTGCCGTTTAATTTTCCTCGTTCGTTTTCAGGTTTTTTATATCCTACTTTGACAATTCCTGGACGTCCCTTTACTTGCAATCTCATTTTGTTATCTCTGCCTTTTGGTTTCCTCCATCTCTGCAATTTCTTACGTTTTTTTCCAAGTTTTGAATAATCTTTGGAATTTCTTCTTGTGAATTTTTTAGTTTTCATTTTTCTTCCTTCCCTTTTGAATTATATAGATTCCATCTTGAAATTTTCTTCTATCTTTCTTTCTTATATGTGTCGCCTTTTCAATATTTGCAGCAGTCTGTCCAGCAATTTCTTTATCAGGAGATTTAACAGTTATTAAATTTCCCTTTACCTCAACACTAGCGCCTTCAATTAAATTAACATTTCTTTCTTTCTTTTCACCAATGAAATTTTTAATTATCATTTTATTTTTTGATTCATCAATATTGACATTCATCGGGAAGTGCGAGTGCGCAATTTCTAAAGTATATTCAAAATCTTCTTGAACTCCACTAATCATATTGTTAATGTGTGCCTTTATCGTATGTAACATTTTACTCTCTCTTTTTGTTGCTTTTTTAGATTCAAGAATAATGTTACCATCTTTTTTCTTAATCAATATGTTTTCTGGATTAAACTTTCTCTCTAATTTCCTTTCTCCAGATTTTATAATAAGCATACTCTCTTTCATTTCAACTTCAACACCTTCAGGAATTTCTATTTTAGCCAGCAAATCTTGTTTCATTTTAGTAAAAATAAGCTATCAAAGCTCCTCCCAAGTTTTTCCCCATTGCATCTGAATGTATCATAATTCCTTTATTCGTCGATATAATAACAATACCCATACTTACTCCAGGGAGATATCTCCTAAGGTACCGATCTATTGTTTCTTTATTGACATTAAATCTTGGTTTTATAGCTCTACAATCAAGAACTTTTCCGATTTTTATTTCAAGATTATTTCCTTCAATACTATAATCTTTTACATATCCATTTGATTTTGCAATTTCTAGAACACCAATTAGAACTTTAGAATGCTTTTTCACAGTTACTGATTCTTTCTTTGCCCGCTTAGCATTCATTATTTGATTCAATGCATCTGCTATTATATCATGGCTCATTTTATGAATATTTTTTAAATCCTATTTCTTGTGCAATTTCTCTGAAACAATGTCTGCAAAGTTTAAGCCCATACTGGCTAACTCTTGCTCCAAATCTTCCACACCTTTCACATTTATATGCTGCGATTCCGGATTTTCTGTCTTTAGGTTTATTATGTTTGAGGAATTTTGCTGATTTAACTGGCTTTCTTTTTAATTGCTTCAATATTTTTTTCCAATCACTTGCTGTCATATTGCCTCCATTTGAAATTTATCTTTCATGAATTTCATTATTTCCTCTTCACTAATATTTTGTCTTTCAGGAAATTTTCCTTTCTTTATTTTTTTTATTCTTACCCTTTTTCCTCTTCTTGAAAAAACAACAGTAACATTAAGCCCTATCATCCCTATGTCTCTATCATACTCTTCACCAGGTATCTCAATATATTCTTTAATTCCAAATGAAAAATGATTCTTTGCAATTTGTTTTTTTCGTACCCTATTATCCACAGCAGACAAAAGTCTTTTTAATAATGCTTCTGCTTTTTCTCCCCTTAATGTAACCATTGTTCCAACTTCTAATTTTGGCCTTATTCCAAAACCGGGAATTCTTTTCGCAGTCATTCTTTTCGCAGGTTTTTCTTTAGATATTTTTTTCAAAAGTTTATGCCCCTTTTCTAAAGCATCTTTTACTCCTCCTACAGATAAAACAATTCTTTCTATTCTTATTTCTCTCATGGGATTTTCGCCACTCTTTTTATCTTTAGATTTCATTCCTACCTTTACAATATTTTTTCCTTCTTTCATTCTATCGCAATTACCTCCTTCTTATTTATTTCAAAATTAGAATTTCCAGATTTTACATTTATCTTTTCACCAATAGATTCAACAATTACTTTTTCTCCTCTATGTTTTCCACTAGTTACCAACAGTTTTCCTTTTTCTAAAATAGGAATTACTTTCTCAATTTTATTATCTTTAAATTTTATTTTAACAGAATCTCCTACAGAAACTTTTTCATCAGAAATTAAATTTCTTCCGTCGTTAAAATTAAGCTGATTTTTCCCACCCTTCAATTTAGTTTTATTCACTAATTTAGTTATTTTTGAATGAGATTCTTTTTCATTTATTTCTTCTAATTTAATCTTCCTTGTATCTGAAAACTCAATTCGGTAATATTTATTCATTGAAGGAATGCTTAAAGTATCAAAAAGCAATAAAGTTCTTTTTTCATCTTTAATAGGAGCATCGTTAATCAATATCTTCCCTTCTCTTAAAACTTTAACAAGTTCTTTTCTTGTTTTTACAAATCCCAACACTTCTCGCATTAGGATTAGGACAGGTATTCCATCTTCTTTTGAATGTGCAGGTACAACTAAGTATTTTGTTCCTTTACGAGGTATTGGCCAAATTTTGCTTGTATTAGGCCTTTTTAGATGCATTTTCTTTTTTCTCCTTGTTTTGTTTATTTTTATTTTCTTCAATAGGCTTACTTTCCTGTTTTGGTTTTTTTTCTTCAGTTTTTATATTGTTTCTTTTGAATCTTTTTTTATCAGAGTCATTTAAAGTTATGATTTGAACTTTTGAAGGGTGGAAATAAACATTAATTTTTGTTCCGTCTTTCTTTTTCTTATTAAGCCCTTCAATTGTTATCTTTGTATTTTTTAAATCTACTAAATTTACTTTTCCTTGTTTGCCTTTGAATTTGCCCCTCATTATCTTAACTTCATCTCCCTTTCTCAATGTAATATTTCTCGTTTTGTATTTTTGTCTTAATGGTTTGCTTAGATTTGAACTTAAAAATTTATTTTTTATATGCAATGGAGCATTAACTGCAAATTTTCTTTGTTTTCTTATTTGAGTGCTTCTATTCCATTTTGTTGAAAATTTTTGTTTCATTTTATACAACTATCCTCGCTATTTTCGCAACACTTCCCCATCTTTCAAGAGTTTCTCTTGCAATAGGTCCCTTTATCTGTGTTCCCTTCGGATTACCTTTTTCATCTTTCAAAAGAGCAACAGCATTATCACTAAATGCAATTCTTTCTCCATTTTTTCTTCTCCAAGGCCTTCTTAATCTAACTACAACCGCATCAAAAACCTGCCCTTTCATTTCAGGTTTGCCTTTTCTAACAGAAACTTTTACCCAGTCAGAAATCTTTGCATATTGTTGTCTGCCCTTTGAAGTTTTTCCTCGCTTAACTCCAACGATTCTAACAATCCTTGCTCCACTATTGTCTGCAGCATTTACTAAACTACCAATATTCAATCCCCTTGTCGCTTTGGAACTTATTGCTTTCATTTTTCGCTTTTATCCTTTATTTTTTTAATAACAATATGATGTATAATTTTACTCAAAGGTCTTGTTTCCATAACTTGTACATAATCTCCAATGTTTATGTTTTCAGAAAGTTCTTTTGGAAGATAAGCATGAACTTTTGTTTTAAATTTTGCATATCGTTCATATTTTCTAATATGTTTTATTCTTTCAAATTCAATAGTTATTCTTTTCTCAAATTTTCTAATTACAAATCCTTCAAATTTTCTTCCTCTAGTTCCAACTACTCTATTTCTAACTTTCAAGTCCATTTTCATTTTTCCTTTTTCCATTTTCATTTAGGGTTAGTTTTTTATTTGAGCTTCTGAAAATCCAAGTTCTGCTAAAATAGCTTTTATCTTTTTCCTGTGGTCTCCTTGGAGTTCTATTACATCTGCCTTCACTGTTCCACCACATCCAAGTTCTTCTTTGAGTTCCTTTGCTATTTTCTTCAGGTCTGTGCCTTTTTCAAAGCCAGACACCATTGTAACCAACTTGCCAAATTTTTTTTTGGCTGTTGTTACTTGGATTTCCTGTTCACTTCGGGAAAGGTCTTCCCATGCTATTGCCTCCATCGGCAACCCTGTTTTTGGATCAATCTCCATTGTTTTGTTTGGTGAGCATTAAAAGATTTGCAAGGGTTTTTTTAAGTTCTCTTATTTTGTTTTTTCCACCTTTGCTTGCATTTACTCTTGATTTTATTATTTCCATTTCTATTTCTTTTATTTTCTTTTCTCTTTCCTTTTCTCCCAATTTTGATAGTTCTTTAAATCTTTTCATTTTGCTTTTTCTCCTTTGAAATATCCTCTACTTCAACCATTTTTTTCTTAGTTAAATCTATCTGATCATGTATTTTTGCGTCTGGATGTAGGATACTCACACTTATCCCTACAGTTCCTGAACGAGTATTTGCAATAGCATTTGCTTTATCGACGACTTTTGAGCTATCTCCAACTTTTTTGAGATACCCTTTCTTAAACCTCCAAGTTCTTGCTCTTGCACTCGGGATTTTTCCACTTAATTTTATTTCAACTCCTTTAGCACCAGAGTCAATTATTTGTTTCAACATCCTATAAGCTATAAGTTTGAATTTAAGTGAACCTTTATTTTCTATTCCAATAGCAATCTCATCTGCAACTGCCTGAGAATCAAGATACAAATTTCCAATTTCTGAAATTTCTATATGAGGATTTTCAAATTTAAATCTTCTTTTTAAAACTTCAGTTAATAATGTTATTTTTTCTCCCCCTCTTCCAATAATCATTCCAGGTTTTCCAGTACTTATAACAACTTTTTCCCCAACAGGAGTATACTCTATTGTTACTTTACTTATCTTTCCTTTACCAAGGTAATTTTTTACAAATTCTCTTATTTCAAATTCTTCTTTCTTAAACTTGACAAATTTTTTTTCTTCCATTATTTTTTCTCCTTAACTTTGATTTCTTTTGATTTAATTGTAACATGTGTTCTCTTAAATCTTTCAGAACCAAAACGATGATATTGTGATGGTGCGTTATTTGGAATGGTCTCATAAATTATTGTATTTTCCAAATCAAGTCCATGCATAACACTATTTGCTGAAAGTGTTTTAAGCAATTTTATGAATTGAATTGAAGCATTTACTGGATATCTTCCTCTTTCAATATTGCCTTTTCTATGAGGTATCTCTCCAAGCATGGGAACAGCCCTTTTCTGTTTAGAAACTTCTTCAAGTTCTTTTATAGCAACATCTATTTTTTTCCCTTTGATGAATTTGCCTATAGCTTTGCTATCTTTTAATGAAATTGACAAACTTCTACTGAAAACATTTGCATTATCTCTTTTCGGCGCTTTAGTAATTTTTTTTACCTCTTTCTTAGTTTCTTCTCCATCCTTCTTTTCACTATCAGATTTCTTCTCT
>Ga0210057_1006823_pt1 | contig 14096 bp, 16 predicted proteins | sample CryGeyCG2114_010_2_FD_183968 | JGI IMG/M metagenome (GOLD analysis project Ga0210057, IMG submission 183968) | Groundwater microbial communities from aquifer - Crystal Geyser CG10_big_fil_rev_8/21/14_0.10 (SPAdes) (version 2) | ecosystem: Environmental > Aquatic > Deep subsurface > Groundwater ... | reverse complement strand
AACTCATTTTTGAAAGGAATTCCTTTTAGTCCTCTTGCGCCATATTTCTTGTTTGGACTTTTTGGTATCGAGGTTTTTCTTGCAATGGTCTTAGGTGCAATTTCCAGTTTTCTTGCAGTTCTAAGATACTTGAAGTAATTGATAGATGAGAAATGAAAAAAATTTTAATTATTTTAGTTTTTCTAGTTCTTAGTCTAACACTCATAAATTCTAAGTCACAGGCCGAGCAAACAGCAACGGAATCAGCACAAGCTTCTTCTCCCACACCAACTCCGGATTCTGCAAGAATAAATGATCTTCAAAACCAAATAAAAGAGCTGGAAGGTAAAATTTCAGATAGTCAAAAACAGCAAAAGACTTTATCCTCCCAGATAAATGTAATGACGAGCCAAATAAAGTTAACAGAACTTAGAATCGCTTCGGTAAAACAGCAGATTTTAGAACTGAGTCAGGATATAGAAAAGACTAACAAAAGAATATCTACTCTTGAAGGATCACTCACTAACCTAACCAAAGTTCTTTTTAAGAGAATTATCGCAACATATCAGGTAGGTAGCATAGAACCTGTTCAGGTTATATTAACCTCAAACACGATCTCCAACTTTTTTACAAGGGCAAATTATCTAAAAATGGTGCAAAACCATGATAAAAAACTTATTTTTGAAACACAGCAGGCAAAAAATGACTACGCAAACCAAAAAGATATTTTTGAAGGAAAAAAGACAAAAGTTTTAGGCCTAAAAACTCAGCTTGAAGGATACACGTCCCAGCTCGATCAGGAAAAAAAGACCAAACAATCACTTTTGGATGTCACCAAAAATGACGAGAAAAAATTCCAGGACATGTTAGCCCGGGCAAGAGCCGAGTATCAGGCAATTCAGGGAATAGCAGCCGGGATGGGGCAGGAGACAGAGGTTGGAGGAGTTAAAGAGGGGGATTTAATTGCTACTGTAATTCAAGGAGGTGGTCCTCCAATTTCTTATTGTTCGACTGGTACTCATCTTCATTTTGAAGTACGTGATAATGGAGCACTTGTTAATCCTGCAGAAAAATTATCCTCAAAAGATGTAAATTGGGATTTGTGTGGATGGTTCGGCTGTGATTCCTCAGTTGGTTTTAATGGGTCTTGGCAATGGCCTCTTAATGGTAAACCGACTATAACACAAGGTTTTGGAATGACTGCATATGCAAGATCTGGGGCTTACGGAGGAGGCCCACATACAGGAATAGATATGGTATCAGATGATTTAGCAGTAAAAGCCGTAAGAGAAGGGTCTTTATACAGAGGAAGCATTGCTTGTGGAGGAGGAAGATTAAGATATGTTAAAGTAAAACATAGTGATTCGGGAATTGAAAGCTATTACCTTCACGTAAATTATATTCTTTAATGAGAAGAGTTATAAGTCGTGTAGTAATCACGGCTTTTTTTGGATTTATTTTTTTATTATTACCTGGCCACTCGTTTGCCTCTTTATTCATTAATGAATTTTCTTCTTATCCAAGCGATAGTTCTGATCCTGGTTGGCCGGATTGGGTTGAAATATATAACAGCGGACCGGAAAGTGTAGACCTATCGCTCTATCGTTTAAGAGACAGTACAGCAACAAACAAGCTTGATTTGAGTGGTAGTTTAGAAGCTGGGAATTTTATCTTCTTTGACTGGTCCAACAAATTAAATAAAACAGAAGACAATATAAAACTTCTATTAATTTCGAATGAATCAACAGTAGACGAAGTTGTATATGGAGATCAAGAAAGTGTTTCTGCACCCGGTGTTGGTCAGTCTGTTGGTAGAAAAACTGATGGTGAAAATCTGTGGGTTATTTTTGATAGTCCGACAAAAGGAAACAGCAATAATTCGTCAACTCCTGTTCCAACATCAACCTCAACGCCTACCCCTACCGACACCCCAACTCCAACTTTAAAACCCACATCTACTCCAAAACCCAGTCCTACGCCGACTAAATCGCCGACTTCAAAGCCTGCATCAACAGAAAAACCTTCTCCTACTCAAAAAAATTATGTCTTACCAACAATTACTTTAGCAAGCTCAAAAAAAATACCCTCAAAATATATTGAAACTTCAAATAGTTCCGGTTCCGCAACTGATTATCCTGATTTAGTTTTAGGTGAAAAATCATCTCCTTCTGCTGAAGAAAAAGAAACAAAAGTTTTATCGAGCAATAAAAATAATCTTTCAAAAATTTTAATAGGTATTGGAAGTCTGTTTTTCCTTGCTTGTGGTATACTTGCTTTCCGATCCTATCGGAAGATGAAAAGTGAAAGATGAGAGATGTTTTTATAACACAAAGTGCAGAAGAAACACAGAAAATTGGTGAAAACATAGTTAAATCTTTAAAAAAGACAACAGTTGTTGCTCTTTATGGGGATTTGGGAAGCGGAAAAACAACTTTTGTTCAGGGTTTGGCAAAGGGACTTGGAATAAAAGAAAAAATTACATCTCCAACTTTCAATATTATTAGACAGTATAAACTTAAAGCTAAAAGCTCAAAAGGAAAAAGTGAAACTAAAAAGTTAAAAGCTCTTTATCATATTGATCTGTACAGAATTGAGAGCACGGACTTAAAAAATTTAGGTATTGAAGAAATTTTAAATAATAAGGAAAGTTTGGTTGTGATCGAGTGGGCGGAAAAAATGAAAGAATTTTTACCAAAAGAAAAAATTGATATATATTTTGAATATTCAGATGAAAACAAAAGAAAGATTATAATAATAAATGAAGTTATCTAATAGTTTATTCGGTCGTCATTCAGTTGTTACTCAATTGTAGCGATCGAATATACTATGAATAAACAATAGAATTAACAACGGAATAACTTTTTGGCATGCATTATGGATGAAAAAATTAGTAAAGCTATTGAGACAGTAAATAAAGGGGGAATTATTATATTCCCCACAGACACTGCTTTTGGTATTGGATGCAGAATTGATAATGAAAAAGCTGTGGAAAGGTTGTTTGAAATAAGAAAAAGGCCTTTTTCAAAACCTGTTCCTGTTCTTGTCGAAAGCGTTAAAATGGCAAAGGGTTATGCCCAGGTACCAAAAGAAGTGCAGGATAAACTTATAAAAGTTTATTGGCCGGGAGCTTTGACAATTGTTTTTAAGGCAAGAGAAGATAAGGTTCCAAGTCTTGTACGGGGAGGAACAAAAACCCTTGGGGTTAGAATGCCGGACCATAAAGTTATAAGAACAATAATAAGCGGAGTAGGAGTCCCTATTCTTGGTCCGTCTGCAAATTTTCATGGAGAAAAAACTCCTTATGAGTTAAATGATTTGAATGAAGATCTGATAAAACAAGTTGATTATGTTGTTTGTGGAGAATGCACTCTTAAAAAGGAGTCAACCGTTATTGATTGTTCAGTAAAACCTTGGGAAATATTAAGACAAGGAGCGGTGAAAGTTCAGTATCAATTATAAAGTATGACAATTCTATTAATAGATACATCTAGTAATAAAGAAATCAGAGTGGGACTCAAAATCAATGGTAAAGAAGAATGGATTAAAAAAAAGATCAATAAGCAAAAGGCTCAAGCTACTCTTCCAATGATAGAAAAAGTTTTGAAAGATCACAGCCTGGGAATAAAGGATCTTACCGGAATTAAGGTAAATACTGGGCCCGGTTCTTTTACAGGTTTAAGAGTAGGGATATCCATTGCAAACGCACTCTCCTTTGCTTTAGGGGTTCCTGTTAATGGCAGAAAAGCCGGAGAGTACGAGGAACCGGAATATGAGTAGGGTACCAAGGGTACCAGGAGTATCAAGTGTACCAAGAGCTTAATCGCCCTTGATACTTGTGATACTTGTGGTACTCGTGATACTCTTTAAAATATGAAGGATTTCCTGCGCCATCTTTTGTTGCCTCAAGAGTCAAATAATCATAGGTCAAAACTTCTTCATCACAAAACTTTAATTCTTTTCATTGTTTCTTTTGTGATGTTTAATTTTTTCTTAAATTCCGTCAAAAAGAATGCGCCGGATGTTTTAGGAACTTCAATAAATATTAATCAGGAAGAATTATTAAACATTACAAATAAAAATAGAGAAAATGAAGGCTTGCCAACACTTGTTATTAGCGACGAACTTTCTAAAGCAGCATATCTTAAGGGACTTGATATGTTTGAAAAAAACTACTGGGCTCACAATTCTCCAATCGGTGACACCCCTTGGGTATTTTTTAAAAAAGTAGGCTATGATTACACATACGCAGGGGAGAACCTAGCAAGGGGATTTGCAACTTCAGATGACGTCGTCAAAGCTTGGATGCAAAGTGCATCCCACAAGGAAAATATGCTTTCCCCCAATTATCAGGAAGTTGGATTTGCAATTGTAGATGGTAAGCTTTTAGGGGAGGATACGACTTTAGTTGTTGAGATGTTTGGAAATAAGACCGCACAGGTAGCACAAGCTAAAGAAGTAAATTCTTCTCAAACTAAAGCTGTTTCTCCTCCGCAAAAAACAACTTTGCAAAAACCTCTTATTGCGTCAGTTAAACGCGATTCTCTTATAAACAGTAAAGCTTTATCCTGGAACCTTTCACTTGTTGTTCTTTTAGCGTTTATTTTTATTTTTGCATTGGATATGATTATTATTGAAAGAAAAAAGGTTTTAAGGGTGGCCGGACACAACATAGATCACATTATTTATTTTATTTCAATTCTATTTCTTGTTCTGATGTTTACTAAGGGAACTATATTATGAGAGAAATAAAAAAGCATCTTAACTATTACGTAGTACTTTTTTTTGTTTTAGCTCTCGGAGTTTTATTTTTTTTACAAATTGATTCTTCAAGTGGTTTAAAAGTGTCCCTTCTTCTTGTCATAACGCTTTTTTACATTTTTTGGGGGATTCTCCATCACTCTACAAAACATAACTTAAGTTTAAAAATTGTGATAGAATATATCCTTATTGGATGCCTTGGTTTGGTAGTGGCGTTATTTTTTATAAAAGGATAAAAAACAAATAGGGTATCAAGAGTACCAAGGGTACCACGAGTACCAGGAGAAATATATATTCTTCCCTTGATACCTTTGGTACTTTTGGTACCTTTGATACTTTTAAAACTATGAAGGGAGTAATTTTAGCAGGAGGTCTTGCAACAAGGCTTAGACCTTTAACACTTGTAACAAATAAACATTTGCTTCCGATTTATAACAAGCCAATGATTTATTATCCTCTTGAAGCAATGAAAGCTGCTGGAATCAAAGAAGTTTTGATTACAAGCTCTCCGGACCATTCGGGACATTTTGCAAACCTTTTAAAATCAGGAGAAGATTTTGATCTTCAATTATATTATGCAGTACAAAAAAATCCTAAAGGAGGCATAGCAGATGCTATTGCTCTGGCAGAAAAATTCGCACAGGGACAAAAAGTTTTGGTTGTTTTAGGAGATAATATTTTTAATTTTGATTTAAAAAAAGCTGTTGAAAGATTTGAAAAAAAGGAAAGAGGAGCAATGGTTTTTGGAGTCCGCATGCCAACAGAATGCGGTCAATATGGTGTAATCGAAGTGTCTGAAGATGGAAAAGTTTTATCAATTGAGGAAAAGCCCAAAAATCCTAAATCCAATATTGCTCAAACAGGCATATATATGTACGATCCAAAAGTTTTTGAGTATATAAGAAAATTATCTCCTTCACAAAGAGGAGAGCTGGAGGTAACAGACCTTAATAATTTTTATCTTCGTGAGGAAAGTATGGGATGCGAGATTATAGACTGGTGGGTTGACGCAGGAACGTCTTTTGATGAGCTTTTAAGAGCAAATAATCTTGTTGCAGAAAAATATAAAAAAGAAAAACTTGTTTAATGGATGAATTCAATTAAAATTGTTTCAAAAAAGAACGTTTTTGATGGAGGACGTTTTAAGGTCAAAAAAGTAGAACTTGAAATAAAAAATGTTAAAAAAACCCATTTTGATGTAGAAAGAAAACCTGTTGTTTGTGTGTTCCCCTTAACAGATTCCTATGAAATTTACCTTATATCCCAGTATAGGTATTTCTTTGAAAAAAACATCCTTGAGTGTGTCGCCGGCTTTATAGATGAAAATGAGACTTCCTTAAAAGCAGCAAAAAGAGAACTAAAAGAAGAAGCAGGACTACTTGCTTCCCAGTGGGAGCTTATCGGAAAACAGGACTTGGCTGCAAGTGTTGTAAAAGGGACGCTTTTCCTTTTTTTAGCAAAAGATCTTGAGGAGGCAGCTCAAGATTTAAAAACTGGAGAGGTAATTAAAGTTGTAAAAATGCCTTTGGAAGAAGCAGTCAAAAAAGTAATGTCAGGCGAAATAAATTCTGTTGAAACAGTTTCGGGGATACTGATTCTTGATAGACTTAGAAGAGAAAAAAAACTATAATTTAGCTTATGAAACTTTTAGTTACGGGCGGAGCAGGGTTCATAGGGTCAAATTTTATACTTTACTGGATGAAGAAATATCCAAATGATAAGATTGTTAACTTGGATAAGCTGACTTATGCAGGAAATTTAGAAAACCTGAAAATTGTCGAAAAAAATTCTAACTATGAATTTATTCATGGAGACATTTGTAATCCGCAAGACGTTGAAAAGGGAATAAAGGGAGCAGATATTATTGTAAATTTTGCAGCCGAGACTCATGTAGATAGATCTATTCTCGAACCTCAGTCTTTTGTTCTAACAAATGTTGTGGGTACTCAGGTACTTTTAGAGGTTGCATTAAAAAATAATACCCGCTTCCATCATATTTCTACAGATGAGGTTTTTGGAAGCCTTAATCTTGACGATTCGAATAAATTTAATGAACGAACAAATTATAGCCCCAGAAGTCCATATTCGGCAAGTAAAGCTGCCTCTGATCATTTAGTAAGATCTTATCATACTACTTTTGGTCTGCCAATAACGATTACAAATTGTTCCAATAACTTCGGCCCCTATCAATTTCCGGAAAAACTTATTCCTCTTGCAATAACAAACCTTTTAGAAGGCAAAAAAGTTCCTGTCTATGGGGATGGTTTATATGTTAGGGATTGGCTTTACGTTGAGGATCATTGTAAGGGAATAGATGCTGTTTTACAAAAAGGAAAAGCCGGAGAAACCTATTGTATTGGAGGTCAGGATCAGACTATTAATAATCTTGAGATAATAAAAAAAATTATTAAAATTCTTGGAAAAGATGAAAGTTCAATTGAGTTTGTTAAGGATAGACTAGGACACGATAGAAGATATGCAATAGATTTCTCAAAAATTAAAAATGAATTAGGCTGGCAGCCGGAACATAACTTTGACGAATGGCTTATAAAGACAATTGAATGGTTTAAGGAAAATGATGATTGGTGGAAGAACGTAAAAAGCGGAACATACAAGGAATATTATAGAAAACAATATGAGGCCTAAAAAGGAAGGGCGCTGAGTTTGGTACGAAAATTTTCTTGTTTCGCAAAGATATTGTACCTCTCCGCGCTTAATTGTTTATATGAAAATTTTAGGGACAGGATTAAATGGACTTATCGGATCCAGGATTGTGGAGCTGCTTTCCGGAGAGTACGAATTTGAAAATATCAGCCGTTCCAATGGTATTGATATTACAAACGAGAGTCAAGTTTTACAAAAAGTAGGAGACTGCGATTCTCCTCTGATTTTGCACCTTGCCGGAAAAACAGATGTGGATGCCTGTGAGAAAGATAAAGAATTAGGGGAAGAGGGGGAAGCGTGGAAAATAAATGTTTTTGGGACAAAAAATATATTAAAAGCAGCAGAAAAAAGCGGTAAAAAATTAATTTACATCTCAACTGACCTTGTGTTTGACGGGAAAAAAAATACGCAGGAAGGCTATACGGAAGAAGATAAACCGTCTCCTGTTAATTGGTATGCACAAACAAAATATGAAGGGGAAAAACTGGTTCAGAAAGGAAATGCTCATTGGATAATAGTACGTATAGCTTATCCTTATAGAGCTATTTTTGAAAAGAAAGATTTTGTGCGTGTATTAATCGATAAATTTGAACAAAAGGAAAAACTTTATATGATTAAAAATCATATAATGAGTCCGACTTTTATTGATGATGTAGCAGGGGCAATAGATACAGTTATTAAAAATAATCTATCAGGTATATATCACGCGGTAGGGAGTCAGTTTGTAAGCCCATATGACGCAGCTGTTATAATAGCCTCTGAGTTTAGTTTTGATAAGAATCTAATTGAGCAGACTTCACGGGAAGAGTTTTTTAGAAACAGGGCAGAAAGACCCTTTTTTCTGGGTTTGAAAAATGATAAAATAGAAAAATTCGGAGTGAAAATGAAAAGCTTCGAAGAAGGAATTAAGGAGATAAAGAGACAACTAAAAACAATATGACTATAACATTCTTGGGCCATGGATATGTAGGTCTTGTGACAGCTGCACTCTTTGCAGATTTGGGCAATACTGTTTGGGTGATTGGTCACACTCCGGAAAAGATTGACGCTCTTAAAAAAGGAATATTACCAATTTACGAACCGGGACTTGAGGAAATAGTGAAAAGAAACGTAAAAGCAAAGAGGCTTCTTTTTACACTGGATTACGATAAGGCAATACCATCTTCAAAGGTTGTCTTTATTGCTGTCGGAACACCTCCTCGTGAGAATGGCGAAGCAGACCTGTCTGTTGTATTTGAAGTTGCTGAAAAAATCGGGAAAAATCTGGATGGATACACTGTAGTTGCCACAAAAAGTACGGTTCCGGTTGGAACAAATAAAAAAGTAAAATCAATAATAGAATCTGTAAAACCGGGAAAAGCCACTTTTGACATTGCTTCCGTTCCGGAATTTTTAAGGGAAGGACAGGCAATTTCCGATACTTTGCATCCTGATAGAGTAGTTATAGGAACAGAGTCAAAGGCAGCAAGAAGTGCCCTTGTTGAACTCCATAAGCCAATAGACGGCAGCCTGGTCTTAACCAATATTGAAACAGCAGAAATGATAAAGTATGCTGCAAACGCTATTCTTGCTACGAAAATATCTTTTGCCAATGCAATTGCCACACTTTGTGAAAAAACAGGAGCAGACGCAATAAAAGTCCTTGAAGGAGTGGGGCTTGATAAAAGAGTCGGAAGTTCTTTTCTTTCCCCCGGCCCGGGTTATGGAGGGAGCTGCTTTCCAAAGGATGTGAAAGCTTTAATTGCTATTGCAAGGCAAAATGACTACGAATTCGATCTTTTAAAAAATGTTGAAAATATAAATAAAGAAATGATGCTAAACATTTCCGGTAAAGCTAAAAAACTCCTTGAAGGAAGCGTGAAGAACAAAAGAATAGGGATTCTCGGATTATCCTTTAAGCCCGACACGGATGACATGAGAGATGCCCCGTCGATAGTTGTTATAAAAAATCTTCAAAAAGAAGGAGCGAAAATTAAAGCATTTGATCCGATAGCAATGGCCAATGCGAAAAGGTTATTAAAAGGAATAGACTACTGTGAAGATTCTTACAGTGTTGCAAAAGACTCGGATCTTTTAATAATAATGACAGAATGGAATGAGTTTAGACAGTTAGATCTTCAAAGAATTAAGAATGGGATGAAAAAACCAATTCTTCTTGATTCACGAAATATTTATGAGCCGGAAAAAGTTAGAGCTTTAGGGTTTACCTATCAAGGAGTAGGCCGACAATAGAGGATATGCAAAAAAAGGTTTTAATAACAGGGGTGTCGGGTTTTGTCGGTTCACATTTGGTCTCCTATCTCTCCTCAAACAAAGAATATTCTCTTTTTGGAACATTTTTTTCCGCAAAGGAAACAACATTTAATAAGGATTTAACGCTTACAAAAGTTGATCTTACAAACAGTAACGAAGTCTTGAGTTTTTTAGATTCTATAAAGCCTGACCTTGTTTTTCATTTAGCAGGATTGTCTGCGCCTTCTCTTAGTTTTAAAGATCCGCAAAAAGTAATTACGACCAATGCTTTGGTTCAAATAAATATTTTGGAAGGCTTAAAAAACTCAAATAAGGATGCAAGAATTCTATCTGTTACATCAGCTGATATTTATGGTATTGTAAAAAAAGAAGATTTGCCGATAGATGAAGAAACCCCTTTTAGGCCGGCAAATCCTTATGCTGTTTCTAAAATAACCCAGGATTATCTGGCTTTTCAATATTTTACTTCATACGGTCTTCAAATCATAAGAGTAAGACCTTTTAATCATATTGGTCCCGGTCAATCTCCTGACTTTGTTGTTTCTTCTTTTGCAAAAAAAATAGCCACAATCGAAAAAGGTAAAATAGAACCTGTAATGCTGGTTGGAAATCTTGAAGCGAAAAGGGATTTTACAGACGTAAGAGATATTGTTACAGCTTACGAACAAGCTATAAATAAAGGAAAAGCAGGAGAGGCCTACAATATTGGAAGCGGAGTTTCACATAAGATTTCAGAAATACTTGAGAAATTAATATCGCTTTCTAATGTAAAGATAACTATAGAGCAAGATCCCAAACTTCTAAGGCCATCTGATGAGCCGGAGCTTGTGTGCGACAACAGAAAATTTGTGAATTTAACATCATGGAAGCCTCAAATTTCTCTTGAAAAAAGCTTAAAAGATACTCTTGATTACTGGAGAAATAAAGTTTAAGTAAAATAAGGGACGGGAAATAAAATCTTAAAAAGAGATTGTAAACCAAGAATTAGAATTATATAATTGATTAAAGAAAAAATAATGAAGAAAGCATTAATTACAGGAATAACAGGACAGGACGCTTCTTATCTTGCAGAATTTTTGTTAACAAAAGGATATAAAGTTTATGGTACAACAAGACGTTCCAGCACCGTAAACAATGAAAGAATACAACACATAGAAGACAAAATAGAAATAATTCCTGCTGATCTTTTGGATGATACATCAATAGTAAATGCAATAAGAGAATCTAACCCCGACGAAGTATATAATTTGGCTGCGCAATCATTTGTTAAAACATCCTGGAACCAACCTGTTTTAACGGGAGAATTTACTGGCTTAGGTGTCACAAGAATGCTCGAGGCTATAAGGTCTGTTAACCCTAAAATAAAATTTTATCAGGCCTCATCGTCTGAAATGTTTGGAAAGGTTACAGAAACCCCGCAAAAGGAAACAACCAGATTTCACCCGAGAAGCCCTTACGGAGTTGCTAAAGTTTATGGTCATTATATTACTCTTAACTACAGAGAAAGTTATAATCTTTTTGCATGTTCGGGAATTCTTTTTAATCATGAATCACCAAGGCGAGGGTTGGAGTTTGTAACAAGAAAAATAAGCAATGCTGCTGCCAGAATAAGCCTTGGAAAGCAGGATAAATTAGAATTAGGCTCTTTGGAGCCAAAAAGAGATTGGGGTTTTGCAGGAGATTATGTAGAGGCTATGTGGCTTATGCTGCAACAGGAAAACCCTGATGATTTTGTCATTTCAACTGGAGAAAATCATAGTGTTAAAGAATTTGTGGAGCTTGCTTTTGGAATAGTCGGAATTAAGGATTGGAAAAAACATGTCGTGTCAAATCATGAAAAATATTTGAGACCGGCGGAAGTAGACTATCTAATAGGAGATTATTCTAAGGCAAAGAAAGTTTTAAATTGGGAACCAAAAACAAGCTTTAAACAATTGGTTGAAATGATGGTACAGGCAGATATAGAAAGGGAAAAGGAGATTAATAAATAATTTATGGCCGGAATTATAGTTGCCGGGGGAGCAGGATTTATTGGTTCCAATTTGTGTCAAAAACTTCTTGATCAAAATTTTAATGTAATCTGTGTAGATAATCTACTAACGGGAAATAAAAACAATATAGAAGAGTTTCTAAAAAACCCCAATTTCAAATTTATAGAAAAAGATATAACCCAAACTGATTTGGAGTCGGAGATTAAAGAAAAAATAGATTTTATTTTTCATTTGGCATCACCTGCTTCTCCCAATAAGAGAAGTGAAAAAAGCTATATAAATTATCCAATAGAGACTCTGCTTGTAAATTCTTTAGGGACATATAATTTGCTGGAGTTTTCTAAAAGACATGGATCAAGGTTTCTTTTTGCCTCTTCTTCTGAAATTTATGGAGATCCGGCTGTTTCACCTCAACCGGAAAATTATTTTGGAAACGTTAATCCTGTTGGTGTGCGCTCTGTTTATGATGAAGGAAAAAGGTTTGGCGAATCGATTTCGATTGCTTATGCCAGGAAATTTAATGTAGATACAAGGGTAGTTAGAATATTTAACACTTTTGGTCCAAAAATGAGAATAGATGATGGAAGAGTTATTTCAAACTTTATAACCCAGGCAATTTCAAAAAAACCAATTACAGTTTACGGAGAGGGACAGCAAACAAGAAGCTTCTGTTATGTCAGTGACATGGTTAACGCTCTTGTAAAAGCTATGTTTTCAGATAAGGTTAAGGGAGAAGCAGTGAATATTGGTAATCCGGACGAGAGAAAAATCATAGACATGGCTAATATAATTAAGGAGATGACAGTATCCGGTTCTAAAATTGTCCATGAAGAACTTCCGGAAGATGATCCCAAAAGCCGTAAGCCGGATATAAAAAAAGCAGAGACTTTACTTAGCTGGAAACCGGAGGTAAACTTAGAACAAGGGCTTAAAAAGACAATAGAATATTTTAAAACTATAGCTATTGAATAGTTATTCATGGTAATTCAATAGAATATTCAATTAAATAAGCAACAGAATTAACAATCGAATTATATTTTAAACATGAAAGTAGTAATTATTCTCCCAACATACAATGAAAAAGGAAATGTTGAGCGGGTTATAGAAATTCTCGAGGAGAAAGTTTTCCCCCAGATAAAAAATCACGAGGTTCAGATACTTGTTGCAGATGATAATTCTCCGGATGGAACGGGTGAGGTTGTTGAAGAGCTTATTAAAAAATACAAAAACCTTCATCTTTTGAAAGGAGAAAAACAAGGTTTGGGTGCAGCCTATCTTAGAGCAATGTCGGTTGCTATTGAAAAGCTGAATGCAGACATTATGTTTGAGATGGATGCAGATCTTTTTCATGATCCGGACAAAGTACCTGAATTCTTGAAAAAAATAGATGAAGGCTATGATATGGTTATAGGAACAAGATACAGTCACGGGGGCTCCATTCCTAAAAATTGGGGCTTAAACCGGAAAATTTATTCGATAGGAGGAAATCTTCTCGTACGTTCTCTTCTTATGCGTTTTTCTGTACATGATTGGACCGGAGGCTACAGAGCTTTAAAAAAAGAAGTATTTTTAAAGGAAAAAGACGAATTGGTAAGTTTTAAAGGTTATACTTTCCAAGTTGCGTTTTTATACAAGGCAATAAGAGATGGTTTTAAAGTTGCAGAAGTTCCTTTTCAGGCAACTGATCGTACTTTGGGGCGTTCAAAAATTGCGCCAAGGGAATATATTGTTGATTTGCTTAAATATGTCATAAAAGCAAGAATAATAGAGCTCAAACGTTTCGTAAAGTTTCTTTTTGCAGGAGGAACGGGTTTTATTGTTCAGGTAATGATGCAAGAACTGTCAATTTTCTTAGGAGTAACACTCTTTCTTGCTGTTTTAGTAGATACTGTTTTTTCACAAAACATAGATACTCTTATTTTGTCTCATGCAATAGGAGCAGGCATTGGGGCAGAATCTGCAATTTTATCAAACTTTATGATAAATAATTTCTGGACTTTCAATGATACGTCTAAAATTAAACATAAATCAATTTTTCCTGTTAGACTTCTTAAATTCAATATGACATCTGTAATGGCAATAGTTATACAAACATTGGCCGTATGGGGAGGAGAAAAAACCTTAGGTGTTTCTCTTAAACTTTTTTCTTATAGCGTTCCGACCCGGATTGCCATACTTTTTCCTACAATTGCCTTTTTAGTAATTCCCTTAAACTATTTTATTTACAATAGACTTATCTGGAAAACTCATTATCTTAAAAATGCGGAAACTTCTAAAAAATAAAAATCTACTTTTTGTTTTTTTTATCCTTCTCGTAGCGGCATTTTTACGATTATATAAAATTGCCGGCTACATGACCTTTTTGGGTGACGAGGGAAGGGACGTGCTTGTTGTGTATAACATTCTCCATGGGAACTTAACTCTCCTTGGGCCAACAGCGTCTGTCGGCGG
>Ga0210057_1006822_pt1 | contig 14097 bp, 14 predicted proteins | sample CryGeyCG2114_010_2_FD_183968 | JGI IMG/M metagenome (GOLD analysis project Ga0210057, IMG submission 183968) | Groundwater microbial communities from aquifer - Crystal Geyser CG10_big_fil_rev_8/21/14_0.10 (SPAdes) (version 2) | ecosystem: Environmental > Aquatic > Deep subsurface > Groundwater ... | reverse complement strand
GTTCTACAACACCAAAAGAGTCCACTGCGCATTCGACAACAAACAAACGCCGCTTGAGGTTCTGGCCAAGTCCGAGTATTATGTGAAGAAATTACCGGCAGAGTGCAAAATTGGGTGGGGTTATTCAATATGTAAAATTTACAGAATTTTTATTATAATTTGAATATATGCGTTTTCCAATATCTTCACAAAAGGGACTTACTCTTGTTGAGACTTTTGTCGCAGTTGCAGTATTTATGATTATTGCGGTGAGTACGTATCAAGCATACGCCACAGTAATAAATGTTGTGCATGCGTCTCGTCTCAAAGTAACCGCAACGGCGCTGGCTAATGAACAATTTGAGATTATGCGCAATTTGCCATACGACGATGTCGGCGTAATCGGGAGCATCCCGAACGGAAAAATCCCTCATATACAAAATCTTGTTCGCAACAATACCGAGTTTGTGGTAGAAACAACGATACGGAATATTGACGATCCTTTTGACGGCACTATAGGCGGTTCGCCAAACGACCTCTCTCCCGCCGATTACAAACTCGCTGAACTAGAGATTTCATGCCCGTCCTGTAGGAATTTTCCTACCCTCAATTTCAATACTCAGGTGAGTCCTAGAAGTCTCGAAACCGCCTCAACCAATGGCGCTCTTTTCATTCAAGTTTTTGATGCCGTCGGGCAACCGATTGTTGGCGCTGACGTTCATGTTGTAAACAATCAAGCTACTCCGGCGATTGTCATTGACGATACCACCAACAACAGCGGCCTTCTTCAAATCGTTGACGCGCCGCCCGGAGTTGAAGCGTACGAGATTACTGCTTCAAAGGTCGGCTACTCAACCGATAAAACGTATCAAACCGGTGATCCGGGAAATCCCAATCCGACTAAGCCCTACGCAACCGTAGCATTGCAGCAATTAACACAGATCAGTTTTGCCATTGATAAAACAAGCACGCTCGATGTGTCGAGCGTAACAAACACATGTAGCTCAACGCCATCGGTTGGTTTTTTAATGAACGGTTCCAAGCTCATTGGCACAAGCCCCGATGTTTTAAAATACACCGCTTCTCATACTACCGACGGCGATGGTAGGAAAACGATATCGTCCCTTGAGTGGGATACATACAATTTGAATCTTACCGACGGCTCATATGATCTTGCGGGGACCGTTCCTCTTTTGCCTCTAGCGCTGAATCCGAATACTAATCAAGATTTCAAACTAATCGTCGCGCCAAAAAATCCTAGGAGTATCATGGTAACCGTCAAAGATGCCTCAACGCAACTTTCACTATCTGACGCAACCGTAAGACTCGAGGGAGCGGGTTACGATACGACATTAACCACCGGCCGGGGCTTTATCCGTCAAACCGATTGGTCTGGCGGGGCTGGGCAGGATGATTTTATTGATCCGGCGCGATATTTTGATTCTGACGGAAATATTGAGGTTGACGATCCGGTCGGGGAATTCCATTTGAGAAAAATTTTTGATGAATATGAATCTTCAGGATACCTTATTTCTTCCACATTTGACACCGGTTCTGCTAGTAATTTCCACCAAATTTTATGGCAACCGCAAGATCAGCCGCCCGACACAGGACCGGATAGCATTAGATTTCAGGTTGCCACCAACAACAATAAAACAATCTGGAACTTTTTAGGCCCGGACGGCACGGCAAACACACATTACACTCTTGCCAATCAAAACATTAATTCTTTGCATAGCGGCGATCGTTATCTTCGCTACAAAGCATTTTTGCAAACAGCAAGCACAACCTGGACGCCTACTATATCCGACGTTTCATTTACGTTTACCTCTTCTTGCGTGCCGCCCGGGCAGGTGCTTTTTACCGGACTTAACACTGGCGATTACACGTTAACGGTTTCCAAAACCGGATATCAACCTTTTACCGATACGTTTACCGTTTCTTCCTCGTGGCAACAGCGCGAAGTCGTCTTATCTCCCTAAAATCGCTATGGACTTTTTCAAAAATAGACACAATTCAAAATCAGGTTTTACGGCAATAGAAATTCTAGTTAGCATCTTTATCCTAACTCTTATAGGGCTTGCCGTTTCCTCTTTCGCGAAAGACATTTTTTCGCTAAATAGAATTACTTCAGATAGTTTAACAGCGCAGGATGAAACTCGCCGTGCTCTGAAAACTATGAGTGCGGAAATACGTACCGCATCTCCATCAAGCCTTGGGGCTTATGCTCTTGCTCAAACAGCAACATCTTCATTTACCTTTTACAGCAATATAGACGACGATTCTTTAAAGGAGCGAGTAAGGTATTTTCTGGACGGCACGACCCTTAAAAAGGGAATTATTAAACCATCTGATGTGCCGCTTATTTACAATCCGGCCAATGAGGTGGTAAGCGAATTGACACATGGTGTTGCTAACGCTACTACCTCGATTTTTAGTTACTATGACAAAAATTACGATGGCACGACCCAAGCGCTTACTGAACCAATAGATATAGCTACTGTGCGACTGGTGAAAATTACCATAGTAATTGATAAAAACCCGCAAACGCCACCCGGACCCATAACGCTCACTACCCAAATTTCAATAAGAAACCTGAAAGACAACTTATGAAAAAAAATTCAAAATATAATAGAGGTTATATGCTCATTCAAGTGATCGTTTTTGGGTCAATTGCTGTTTATATTTTGAGCACGTTGGTAGGTTGGGCTTCGCTCAATATTAAAGCCGGGCGACAAGCATTCAACCGCGAGAAAGCTTTGCAAATTGCGGAAGCTGGTATTGACTACTATCGCTGGCATCTTGCGCACTCGCCTACAGATTTCCAAGACGGGACTGGTAGTGCCGGACCGTATGTTCACGATTTTCTCGACAAAGACGGAAATATAATCGGTCAATTTTCTCTTGATATCACGCCACCGCCGTTAGGTTCTACTTTAGCAACGGTAAAATCTACGGGAAGCATAATCGGCGACACGCCACTTGAACGTAAAATCGTGGTGCAATTTGCAAAACCCTCAATTGCAAAATATGCCGTTGCCGCGAACGACGTTATGAGATTCGGTGCCGGAACCGAAGTATTCGGGCCTATTCACTCAAATCGGGGAATACGCTTTGACGGTCTTGCGCACAATGTCGTTACCAGCGCTGTTGCCTCATACGATGACCCCGACCACTCCGGAGCCAATGAATTTGGCGTACACACACATGTCGCGCCAACTGATCCTTTGCCACCATCCCCAGTTCCCCAAAGAACAGATGTTTTTGAGGTTGGCCGGCAGTCCCCCGTACCCGCGGTGGATTTTGCCGGAATTACCGCAGATCTCGCTCAAATGAAAACAGACGCTCAAGTAAACGGTTTTTACCGCCCGAGCGCAGGAGCGCTTGGATACCATATCGTTTTAAGAACCGATGACACCTTCAATCTTTATCGCGTAACAAGTTTAGTGAATCCTCCTTCTGGCTGCACAAATATTGCCAGGCAGACCGGTTGGGGAACTTGGAGTATCAACAATCAACAACTTATTGGGAATTATCCATTTCCAGCAAACGGTATTATCTTTCTTGAAGATGATATTTTTGTTGACGGTCAAATAAACGGTGACCGTCTTACTATTATCGCCGCCTTTCTACCAGATAATCCTCCGTTTCGGAAAAATATCATTGTCAATAACAATCTTCTCTATACTGATTACGACGGTTCCGATGTTCTTGGCCTTATTGCGCAAGGTAATGTTACTGTTGGTTTAGTCAGCGAAGACGATTTAAGGATTGACGCCGCGCTTATTGCGCAGAACGGCCGAGTTGGAAGATATTATTATCGTCCACCGTGGGGACCATGGCAACGTTGTTCTCCTAACCATGTGAGGCAGACCATAACACTTTGGGGAATGATCGCAACCAATCAGCGATATGGTTTTGCGTACACGGACGGGACTGGCTACCAGACGCGCAATCTTAATTACGACGGAAGCTTGCTTTACGGTCCGCCACCGAGTTTTCCGCTGACATCCGATCAATATGTAACTCTCACTTGGGAAGAAGAATAACCACCGCCAAAAAACAAAGCCCGCGCGGATTCCTCCCCAGACCCCCTTCCGCTTTTCCTTTGCCAAATCAAAATGAGGCCAGTCCCGCCACCTGCCTGAATACTTGGAGGGCAGAACACCACAGAAAAATACTCTTTTCATTAAAAGAAGAAAAAATCGGGCGCGCGCCCCATACCATCGCCTTCGGCGAGCTACGGGGCAGGCAAAATGAAAAGAGCAAAGAGTATTTTCTGTGGTGTGGCGAGCTTGCCGAGCGGACGCTTTCGTTCCCCCTTAAAAATGCTTGGATTCTCGCAGGGAAATACCATGCCGAGGCGCTTTGCGCCGAGGCAACTTCTTACGATTTTGATGAAAGTACAATTTGGCGGAGGAGGTGGGACTCGAACCCACAAGCGGTTTTTAACGCCGCTACGGATTAGCAATCCGCTGCCTTACCATTCGGCGCACCCCTCCAATCGGCTTATTTTATCTGCCCCATTTTATCATACTTATTGATAATTTCAATTTTTTAAAACTTATAATTTAGAGCTCTACTATTGTTTAGAAATTGTCCACCAAAGGCGGATCCGCCTTCGGCGGAGAAATTAGAAATTAAAAACTCAACCGACATCGGTTGAGTTTTTAGTTATCCTTTTGCGACAACTGCGGCATATACTTTTAGCGCGCCCGCTTTTTTTAAAATCCGTGCCGCTTCATTAATGGTGGCCCCGGAGGTCATTACATCATCAATAAGCAGGATATATTTACCGGAAGGGGAGAATGAAGGTCCGATATTAAAAGCTCCGCGGATATTTTTTGCCCTCTTGGTTTTTTCGCTAAAAGACGTTTGAGGGGGAGTATTTTTAATTTTTATAAGTCCGTTTCGGATCAGGTTAAATGAATGATATAGGGAAATTTTTTCGGCAATTCGTTCGGCTTGGTTGTATCCGCGCTCTCGCATCCGTTTTTTAGAGAGGGGAATGGGGATAATTATCGTATCTTTCTCAAGGATGGGAGCTATTTCCTGCATGCTTTGGGCAAGGAGTATCCCAAGGATGTCGGCGATGTTCTTTGAAGATCGGAATTTCATTTGGCGTATCAGGGCGCGCAAAGCCGGCGACTGGTAACCCGAAGCGGCGATAAAGAGGTCAATATATCTTGTTTTTCCCGTTGTTTTCGGCGGTAATTGCGATATACATTGCCGGCAAAGTATCTCATCGCGCTTTTCACATCCGAAACATCGGCATGGGAATAAAAACCTTGATAATTCCTTAATTTTGTGGATAAGTCTTTGAATTATCTTTATCATAATATGTTATAATTGCAATAGGTATTATCCGTCTTCGTAGGAGACCGTAGGCATAATCCTGTGGATTAATGCGAAGGACGGACCCTCTGAAGCTCGAAGAGCGAAGGGGGTGCTACGGCGGATTACGCTGGATAAATGTAGGATTCGTGGGCGTAAGTCTGCGGAGGCTTCATTTGTAAGTACCGTTGATATTTGAATATTATGGGTCGTTACGCGGGCGGGTCAAACCAAAAAAGTGGGCTGGGTTTTGTGTTGGGCGGTAAAATGGTATAATTTTAATATCTTATAATTATTTTCGATCATAAACCAGATACCATAGCATGCTCGGCAAATCCTTTTTTAAGAATTTTAGCATACCGAAAAAATTATCCTTTTGGAGCAAGGGAGGCCAAAGTGTTTTAGGTTTAGACATCGGGTCTTCTTCCGTCAAATTGGTTCAGTTGCGTATGGAAAAAGAAAGGGCGGTGCTTGAAACTTACGGAGAATTGTCTTTGGGTCCGTATACCGGCTTGTCTGTCGGACAGGCAGTTAGGCTTCCTGATGAAAAAATGTCCGAAATGATCAAAGACCTTATAAAGGAGTCAGGAGCAAAATCGAACGAAGTTGTTTTGTCCATTCCTCTTTCGGCGAGTTTTGTTTTATTGATAGACGTGCCGGCGATGTCCGACCATGAATTGAACGAATCAATACCATTTGAGGCGAGGCGCTATATTCCGGTCCCGATCAATGAGGTCGCTTTGGACTGGTGGCCGATACCTGAAGGTTTCAGTCAAAAACATCACGCGAAAGAAGGTGAGGAATCGGACATAGAATCAAGAAGCATTATGTCCGTTCTAATGGTTGCCATTCATAAAGAAGTGATAGAAAGGTACCAGTCCGTTGTAAATGCCACGGGTCTTAAGATCAAGGGTTTTGAGATAGAGGTTTTTAGCACGGTTAGGTCTCTCATATCCCAGGAGTTGGCGCCGATACTTATGCTGGACATAGGAGCGTCAAGTACGAAGATAGCGATAGTTGATTATGGGATAGTCAGAGTGGCCCACAACCTTGAAGGCGGGTCGCAGTCTATTACAACCGCGCTTTCCCGTTCTTTGGGAATAGATTTCGTAAGAGCTGAAGAAATGAAAAGGGAGATAGGTTTTTCGGGTCGTCCCGAACACAAGGAGGTTAAAAGCATAATGGAACCGATGCTTGATCATATGTTTAGCGAGACAACGCGTATTATGCAGGAGTATCAGCGAAAAAGCCGCCGCTCGATCACCAGGGTCGTGCTTATGGGAGGAGGTTCAAAATTAAACGGCATCGTTGATTATTCGGTCAAAAAATTCGGGGTTGAGACTTCTTTGGGAGACCCATTTAAGAAAGTGCAGTATCCGGTTTTTTTAAGACCTTTACTTAAAGAAATCGGCCCATCTTTTGCGCAAGCTATAGGCTTGGCAGTCAGAGAACTTTAATATGTCACCTACAATTTCATTTATTCCAAAAAAATCATCCGTTCCCGGAGCGGAGACGTCTAAAGAATATCGGAAATCCACCGATATCGTGGTAGCGATTTCAGGAATAATATTTTTCGGGGCAATTGTCGTTGCGTCGGGTTTTTACTTTTACGAACGCTATTTAACCCAACAGATAGACGAGTTATCAAGCACCCTTAGTCACGTTGAGGGAGAATTTGAGGCGCCCCTTGTTGAAGAGCTTGTTCGCATATCCAAATCCATAGATTCGTTAAAATTAATGCTGGCGTCTCACAAATCCCCATCGAGGGTTTTTGATTTTCTCGAACAAAATACCATCCCCGAGGTCGCTTTCAAGTCTTTTAGTTTTATTGATGGGGATGCCGCGGTATCAATGGATGCTATCGCCAAAAGCTATACCGCTCTTTCACAGCAATCCATGGTTTTTGGTGAAAGTAGTTTGCTTAAAGAAAGTAAAATTTCCGGCATCTCGCTTCAGGATTCCGGAGAAATTAATTTTAAAGTAAGACTAATATTTAATCCTTCGCTTTTACAATACAGGCCTTAATAACAATTATTTAGAATAAATTAAAGAATTTTTTAGAAATTAAACATGCGATACGTAGTTTCCGTAATATTGCTTCTGGCCTCTGTCGCGACTTATTATTTTTTCATTCAGCCGTTTTCAGCCGAAGTGGATTTACTTAAAATTAAAAAAGAAACATTGGATTCGAGCCTTTCACAGCTTCGCGAGCTTAGCCAGCTTCGGGACGAGCTTCTTCTTCGTTACAATTCCATCGCCGCTGAAGATCTCGAGCGCATGCAAAAAGCAATGCCCAAGACTCCGAGTGAAGGACTTTTGATGCTTGAGATCCAAAAACTTGCCACTCAAAATGGATTGTCGCTCAAAAGCATTGATATAACGGAATCGGCGGCATCGGCATCACGAGTAGGGCAGACGGTCATTACTGCTGAGGCGGCAAAGCCGTATAGTTCTATTCAGTCCTCCCTGCAGTTGGCGGGCTCATACGAAGGATTTCGTCTTTTCTTGGGGGATATAGAAAAAAATCTGCGTATTATCGATGTCGCCGATATTACTTTCGGCTCCGGAAGCAGTCGGGTTGATGAGGGGTCAATCGAAGCCGGCTACCAATTTTTAGTAAGGATAAGCAGTTATTTTCAAAAATAATAATTTAATTTGATTATGAATTCAAACGTAAAAAATATAATCATCGGAATAGTTTTTATCATAGTCGCTTTTTCCGCCTATGCTTGGCTAGACCACGGTTGGCTAAAAGATAAAAAAGATCTGACTGCGGGGCTTTTTTCGAATTCAGTCGTATCTGTTTATGCCCAGGAAAATAAAGTTTCAGCCGATAAGTTCTTGGGGATAACCGGACTTTTGGGCGCTCTTAAAACGGTAAGTCTTGATACCTCTTTTTTCAACGACCCCCTTTACAAAAGTTTAATTGACTCCGGCGCTTTTGTGCCCGCTCCTACCGAAGTGGGAAGGATTAACCCGTTCGCGCCATTTTAGCTGGTTTTTTTATGAATGATTCCCAGCTTTTAAATATCTTAGTCTCAAAAAAAGTATTAGAACCGGCAGATGTTGACCAAATCGTTACCGAGGCCGCTTCGCGTGAAATAAGCGTTGAGGAGGCTCTTCGTGAAAAAGGCGTCTCCGAGGATTTTATAACCGAGGCAAAAGCGGAGCTTATGGGTTTTCCGCAGAAAAGTCTTGGCGGCAAGCCCCCGCCTTTGGATATTCTGCGTTATATTCCGGAGGAATCCGCCCGTTATTATAAAATGATACCGCTGGGTATTATTGACGGCGCCCTTGAGGTGGGTATGCTTGATCCCGCTAACCTTGAAGCGCGGGAAGCCGTTCAGTTTATAGCTTCAAAATTTAGCCTTCCTCTTAAGGTTTACTTGATCTCTGAGACGGATTTTGAAACCGCCCTTACCGGATATAAAAGTTTGGGAGGCGAGGTTTCGGGCGTTTTGGGCGAGCTTGAGACCGCGTTGTCTGATGAGACGCCTGTCTCCGAGATTAAAACCGAATCAGAAGAAACTTTTATAGAAAAAACTCCGGTTACGCGCATGGTCGCCGTTATTTTACGCCACGCGACCGAAGGCAGGGCATCCGACATTCATATTGAACCTTCACGCAATAAGTTAAGGGTCCGTTTCAGGGTTGATGGGGTTTTGTATACAAGTCTTCTCTTGCCTATAACGGTCCATGACGCGATAGTTTCAAGAGTAAAAATATTAACCAATCTTCAGCTTGATGAAAAGCGTAAACCGCAGGACGGGCGTTTTTCGGCATCAATCTCCGGCAGAATCATTGATTTTCGTGTTTCAACATTTCCAACATCATTCGGTGAAAAAGTCGCGATACGTATTTTGGATTCGGAAAAAGGGGTTAAAAGTTTTGTTGATCTTGGTTTATCCGGAAGGAATCTTGAGGTTGTTGAGCGCGAGATAAAGCGTCCTTACGGGTTGATCCTTGTAACCGGTCCCACCGGTTCGGGTAAAAGCACAACCCTTTATGCGATGATGCAGATACTCAATCAGGAAGCGTCAAACGTCATAAGTCTTGAGGATCCTATTGAATATAATATTGAAGGTATAAATCAATCGCAGGTGCGTCCGGAGATTGGATATGATTTCGCGAGCGGTCTTCGATCGATCTTAAGGCAAGACCCGGACATCATGATGGTTGGTGAGATCCGCGACAAAGAAACGGCGCAACTGGCTATCCACGCTGCGCTTACCGGACACTTGGTGCTCTCTACCCTGCACACAAATAATGCAATCGGGGTTATTCCGCGTCTTATAGACATGGGCGTCGATCCTTTTCTTATCGCGCCGACATTGGTGCTCGCCATCGGTCAAAGGCTCGTCCGCACATTGTGTCCCGATTCCAAGGGTGAGCTTGTTGTTGAGGGCCAATTAAAAGAAGCCCTTGAAAAAGACATCGGTGAGATCCCCGAAGGCATTAGAAAGAAATTAAAATCGCCGAAGATCATTTATCAGCCAAAACCGTCTGCCACCTGTCCGCGCGGGACATTCGGGCGAATAGCGGTTTTTGAGGTGCTGGCAATGACCAAAGAGCTTGAACATATCGTTCTCACACAACCCGTCCCCGAAAATATCGAGAAAGAAGCCCGCAGACAGGGTATGATTACAATGCGCGAAGATGGTATACTCAAAGTATTGGAAGGTAAAATAGGTTACGAGGAGCTGGCGAGCGTTTCGCAGACGACTTTTAAGGACATTATAAGTTGATCCGAACGATAAATATGGCAGACAAAAATTATAAAATATTAATAGTGGATGACGACGATTTTTTGCTGGACATGTATGCCCTCAAATTTCGAGAATCCAACTTCGATGTGGAGGTTTCCTCCAGAGGAGAGGAGGCCATCGAAAAAATACGGGCAGGCCTTGAGCCCGATGTTGTGATACTTGATGTGGTGATGCCTCCGCCCGACGGTTTTGAGGTTTTAAAGATACTTAAAAAAGAAAAATTTTTGGAAAAAATGACGGTGATCATACTGACTAATTTAGGCCAGAAAGAAGACATAGATAAAGGTTTTCATCTTGGAGCCTCCGATTATATAGTAAAAGCGCATTTCACTCCGTCTGAAGTTGTAAGCAAGGTAAAAGATATTATTTCCAGGAATAAAATTAAATCTTAACTAAAAAAATATGAAAGACTATAATAAAGAATTGGCCGACTTGATGATATATGTCGCCAAAGAAGGGGCTTCCGACCTTCACTTGACCGTGGGCAGAAGGCCGTCTTTGAGGATCTCCGGAGAGCTGATTCAACTGCATAAAAAAGAAATACTTACTCCCGAAGATACCGAGGGTCTTATTTTTACGATGCTCACCAAAGAAAACCAGGATGTTTTTCTTAAAAAACACGACCTCGATTTTTCGTTTACTTTTGAGGATAAAATGCGTTTCAGGGTTAACTCTTTTTTTCAAAGGGGGTTTATGGGCGCGGCTTTGCGTCTTATTCCGGTGGTCGTGAAGTCTCTTGAAGACCTCAACCTCCCGCCTCTTTTAAGCGAATTTGCGATGCGTTCCCAGGGTTTTTTCTTGGTTGTGGGCCCCACCGGACACGGTAAGACCACGACTCTTGCCTCAATGGTAGAAATAATCAATCGCGAAAAAGCCGCCCACATTATGACTATTGAGGATCCTATTGAATATATTTTTACCCCTCAGCAATCTATTGTGGACCAGCGCGAGGTCGGGAGCGATACCAACGATTTTAAAACCGCCCTTCGCTCAATGTTCCGTGAAGACATAAACGTAGCTATGATAGGAGAGATGCGCGATCATGAGACCATTTCCGCGGCGGTAACCGCGGCAGAGACCGGTCACTTGATCTTCTCTTCTCTGCATACCAACAATGCCGCCCAGACTATTGACCGTATAATTGATTCTTTTCCGTCAGACCAGCAGGGACAGATTCGTTCACAGCTTTCAAATACGCTGTTGGGGATATTTTCACAGCGACTCTTGCTGAGAGTTTCCGGCGACAGAATTCCGGCGTATGAGTTTCTTATCGCCAACACTGCCGTTAGGAACCTTATCCGTGAAAATAAAATTCACGAAATAGATCTTGTGATAGAAACCGGTTCCGAATCGGGTATGGTGAGCTTGAACCAATCATTAATAGATCTAGTAAGAAAAGGCGAAATAACAATGGATGTCGCCAGGTCTTACTCGCTAAATCCTCAAGCCTTGGCAAGAGAATTGTAAAATATGATTTTTAATTATCAAGCCAAAACTCCCGAAGGAGAAGCGCGCAACGGCACCATAAATGCCGCAAGCGTGGATTTGGCGATTGCCGCGCTTCAGCGCAGAAACCTATCCATCATTTCTTTGAAACCGGCAGGCGAGGCAACTCCTTTTTATAAAAGGAAAATTAAATGGTTAGAACGCGTCAAAAACAGGGACGTCGTTATTTTATCAAGACAGCTTTCTACTTTATTCGAAGCAAAAGTTCCGGTGGTAGACTCTTTTAAAATCCTCGCGCAAGAGGCCCCCTCTCCAATTTTAAGGCAGAACTTGCTGGAGCTTTTGGATGACCTGCAGGGGGGTCTTTCGATGTCGCAGTCCATGGGAAGGCATCCGGATGTATTTTCTCCTTTTTACATAAGTATGGTGAAGGCGGGGGAAGAATCGGGCAAGCTTGAACAGGTTTTCTCATATATGGCTGAATACCTTGAAAGAAGTTACCAGCTTATAACCAAGGCTAAAAACGCTTTGATATACCCGGCATTTATTATGACCGCTTTTATCGGAGTTATGGTTCTTATGATGACCACGGTTATTCCCCGTCTTTCAAGTATTTTGACCGAATCGGGGCAGGCGGTGCCTGTCTATACGCAGGTGGTCATTTCTGTTTCGGATTTTCTCCGGTTTTACGGTATTTTTCTTTTGGCGTTCCTTGTTGTGGCGGCTATTTTTTTATGGAAGTATACTAAAAGCAAAACGGGGAGGGTTATTATTTCTTCTATCCAGCTTAAAATACCGTATATCGGCTCACTTTATAAAAAAATGTATCTGGCTCGTTTTACCGATACCTTGCAGACGCTTGTAGCCGGAGGGGTGCCCGTGGTGCATGCTCTTGAGATATCGGGAAATGTCATCGGAAACGAGGTCTACCGCGTTATTATTGCCGATACTGTCGAGGCGGTAAGATCGGGCGCATCAATATCGGATTCTTTGGCCCGTTATTCCGAGGTGCCGACGCTTGTGACCCAGATGATAAAAGTGGGGGAGGAGACCGGAAAATTGGATTTTATCTTGAAAACCACTTCCAAATTTTATACCCAGGAAGTCAATTACGCCGTTGACGCTTTGGTTACGCTTATTGAGCCTCTTATGATCCTTCTTTTGGGCGCCGGAGTCGGAGTTTTGGTGGCCTCCATTCTTATTCCTATCTATAATATATCCAGCAGTATGTAGTCCGGTCGGGGTTTTAGTTATCCACATTGGTTTTTTCAATAAAAAGGATTATTTTATATAATATAATTATGGTCGATTAACAATTCTATGAGTACTCGCGTATACATAGAATTTATACGCTAGCGTGTAAATTTAACAAATTATTTTATTTACGATGAAATTTTTGAACAGATCGAACAAAAAGGGGTTCACTCTTATTGAGCTCTTGGTGGTTATTGCTATCATTGGTATTCTTGCCTCCGTGGTTCTTGCTTCTTTGAACAGCGCGAGAAAGAAAGGACGTGATGCAAGGCGTATTGCCGACATCAAGCAGATTCAGCTCGCGGCGGAACTGTATTTTGACGCAAATAATTCTTATCCGGCTACAGCAGGATGGGAGGCGCTTATTTCGGACGGAGGGTTTATGACCAGCGTTCCTAAGGATCCATTAACTGCGGTGTCTTATAAATATATTCTGGTTTCAGCTACGGATTATCGTCTGGGTGCTATTTTGGAAGACAATGCGAATCCCGCGTTGGATTCTGACGCGGACGGGACAACCACAGGTTTTGATGGCTCGGGAGTTGATTGTGTAGCTGCCGGAACACCGGCAACGGAGCTTTGTTACGACGTAAGGCCGTAATAGTGTGATTTGGTTAACCATCATCTTCGGACTTATTTTCGGCAGTTTTGCCAATGTGGTCCTATTACGACTAAACACCGGAGAATCGCTGATATATCGCGGTTCCCGGTGTTTTAGTTGTTCGCGGACGCTTTCGTGGTATGAGCTTTTTCCGGTTTTTTCGTATTTGGCTCTCCGCGGGAGATGTCGGACGTGCAAGTCAAAAATATCGCTACGCTATCCTTTGGTAGAGTTTGGTACGGCGGTTCTTTTTCTTCTTATTTTTATAAAAATTTACGGTGATTTTGCGGGAGTCGTTTCAATAAAATATTTTCTGTATTTTTTGTTTATGTTGGGTGCCTGGTATTTGTTGTGGCTTGGCGCGGTCTATGATCTCAGGCATAAGATACTTCCCGATGTATTTAATTACGGCGCGCTTTTGTCGGCATTTTTTGCCACAGTTTTTTATCCTACTGTATATAATTTCAAATTTTTCGATATTTTATACGGTTTTCTGACGAGTCTCGCGATCTTCGCATTCTTTTTTCTTTTGGTGGTCCTGTCGCGCGGGCGTTGGATGGGCTTTGGGGACGCAAAATATATTCTTGCTTTCGGGTTTATTTTCCGGCCGATATCCGCGGCCATGGCGGTCGTCTTTTCTTTTTGGATTGGCGCCGTGTTCGGTATTTTTATGCTCCTTTTTAGAAAATTAAAGGTAAAAGACGAGATACCTTTCGG
>Ga0210057_1006821_pt1 | contig 14097 bp, 12 predicted proteins | sample CryGeyCG2114_010_2_FD_183968 | JGI IMG/M metagenome (GOLD analysis project Ga0210057, IMG submission 183968) | Groundwater microbial communities from aquifer - Crystal Geyser CG10_big_fil_rev_8/21/14_0.10 (SPAdes) (version 2) | ecosystem: Environmental > Aquatic > Deep subsurface > Groundwater ... | reverse complement strand
TAACATAAAACAACTAGTGCATCGAGATAAGGTATCGGTCCGCCTATTTAACGTAATCTATGAGCTGATAGACGACGCAAAAAATGAGCTTAGCAAATTGCTAACTCCAAAAACGGTGGAGCACGAACAGGGAGTTTTGGTAGTGAAAGGTGTATTTAAAGTCACAAAAGCTGAAGTTATTTGCGGCGGAGAAGTCACAAAAGGCAAACTAAGCGTACCGGCACAGGCACGCGTCACGAGGGGTAAGGAAATAATAGCAGATGTTGAGGTAACTAACCTAAAACGCGGCCCTCAGGACGCCAAAGAGGTTGTGGAGGGTGAAATGTGCGGGCTTAGTCTAAAAACCCAATCCAAGCTGGATTTAGTAGAGGGCGACCATATAGAACTATACTTGACAGAAACGGTGAAACGTAGTCTATAATAGATAGCGTAAGGTTACGAGGTTATGGCAGAGTACTTACAAAGTGACGATGAAGATAAAGAAGAGTTGCCAAATCGGCGAAAATTTCTTCGCGGTGATTTCTTGAGTAGTTGGCTGCGTTTACAACGCCAACCAAAAGATGGCGAAACCGACGAAACGAAAGACGAAGATAATGAAAAATACGATGAAAAATCTGAAAAAAAATTGTCATTTTCTGAACGATTATTTCGTAAACTTGGCAAAGCATTCAAGAATTTAATATCCGTTGAGCCGGTAGCCGATACCGTGCTTGCCTACGGAGTGGCGGACATTACGAGACAGAAAAAAGTTGTTCTGGGCAAAACAGAATCGGAGGATTTATCATCAGAAGACGATGGGACAGATTACGTAAATGTACCTCTTGGTAGTCAAGATAGGGAAATGGACGAAGATATATCTTCCGCCGAAACAGACATTGAACAGACACCAGTTGAGACAGAAGAAAATTTCGATCTAGCCCAGCAGATAGTTGCTCCTGAAGAGGCACCACCCCAGAGGAGCGAGATTAATCCTGGCGTTGGCATTGATGCGAAAGCGCCGGTAGATCATATTGAAAAATCCCCAGAAAGAACCGGGTCTTCTACTACTGGTAGTTCGGCTGTTTCGGCGGGCGAAATATTACGCCAGCGCCAGGAGAAAAAACTTAAAAAAGAAGTAGCCAAATTAAAAAAGAATATACAAGATTTAGAAACTGAGCAAAAAACCGTTAAACTACAAGAAGAAGTCTTTGCCAGACAAATTATAAAACAACAGTCCCAAGAAAAAATAAAAAATTCCCCATCACTGAAACTTGAACAACTTAACTCAGAACCAAAACCTAAAGTAGAGATTTCGCCTCAAAAATTATCACCGGAACAAGACAAGCCGCGTATTGAAACAAAAAAATCGCCAGAAGTTAAGGAAGCCCCATTGTTTACGGAAAAATTTAGAGAGTTAATTGCTATGCCCACAGAAACTCAGCCGGATGTAATAATGGAAGCAGTGGAACGTGCCGCCGAGCAAAATGCGCCGATAGAGAATATTTATGAGCATCGCCATGAGATAAAAGACAGAAAAGACGACGATTATATTATTACAAAAGGCGCTGCACCAGATATGTCTGCTAAACAAAGACCCATTAATGTGCCACTACCACAAAGAGAAAAAGTACTGTTCAGCGAACGTTCTAGTGCCGTAAGACAATCTTTGAAGAGCAACATTAAGCCAACAAGTAATGATATGTACAAACAAGCTATCAGAGGTGGTTTTTGGACGGCAATTATTCTGATTGTTATGATCGGTTTGCTTATTATAATTACGAGATAATGATAAAATGTTTTAAAGGGGATAAAAATGTTTAAACTAGACGACAATTTGTTACAAGAACTTGGACTAGGCAGCCTGACGGTAGAAGAAAAAAATAAAATGCTGGGTCACATCTATGAAACGCTGGAAATGCGCGTTGGTATGAAGCTGGCCGAACAAATGAGCAACGAACAACTTGATGAATTCGAGAGTTTTATAGATAAAAACGATGAAGCCGGAGCTCTTAAATGGCTGGAAACCAACTTTCCAGGCTACAAACAGGTGGTAGCTGACGAGTTAGAAACTCTAAAAGCCGAAATAAAGAAAACAGCACCGCAAATATTAGCTGCTAGCAAACAATAACAGTCCCTAAGTTAATAAGTGTTTATAGCCTGCCAGAAAGGCTTCACTGGACATTTCTTTTTTGCCGGCCGGTTTGAGACGGTCAATGGCTAGGGCTTGCTTGCCGCAGTAGACAATCAGTTGCTTGTCGTCAGCGATTGCTTTGCCGGGTTGGCCATTTTTATCAATGACGCGGACCTTTACAATAATTACATCTTTGCTTGCAATTTGGCTGCTGCTATTTGGCCAGCCCGTGTAAGCTCTAATTTCGCGCTCAATTTGCTGGGCCGGTTTAGCCCAATCAATCACACCGTCTTGCTTGGTTAATTTACGAGAATAAGTTGCCGGCTTAGTTAAATCTTGGGGGTAGGGCGTAAGTTTACCGGCAATGTAGTCTGGGATAGACTCCGTTAACATTTGATCGCTCAAATCAATAAGTCTATCCGTAAGCAGAGGAGTAGTCATATTGCCAGTAATACGTAAAGAGGTTTGTTTTAGCAGGGTTCCTTCATCAAGTTTTTCGCTTATTAGCATTAAACTCACACCGGTTTCAGACTGGCCACTTAGGATAGAAAATGTAATCGGGTCAGCTCCGCGCCACTCAGGCAACAGACTAAAGTGGCTATTTGTTATACCCAAAGGGAAATAATCAATCACGTCCTTAGCAATAATTACACCATAATCAATCACTACACCCAGATGGCTCTTGACTGGCTTGGTGGCAAATAGTTCTGATAATTCTTGTTTATTCTGAGCCGTAAAAACCTTTATATCATTGCTTTTGGTAAGAGTTAAAACAGGGAATTCCTCTTTGTGGTGAGGCGGTTGCGGTTTAGTAACAACAGCTTCAATCTCAAAATTCTTTGCCAGTAATTCAAGAGACTTGGCTGCCACCGGTCCGCTGCCAAAGAAGACAACAGAAATCATTCCCATAGCACCTTATTACCAGCGATGTCTTTTTTATAATCAAGCGGTTCTAATTTACCATCATCAAGGATTTTATAAAACGCCCTTGGTTTGTTTTTTATATGATCTATAAACACTTTGCCGTTGGTATGATCAATCTCGTGTTGAAAAATACGGGCCAAAAACCCCTCTGCAGTAACACGGAAAGGTTTACCGTGAAGGTTCAAAGCCTTGACTCGAACTTTGGTATGTCGTGGCACCTTACCATATATATCTTTAACACTCAAACAGCCCTCAAAATCTTTTTCAATTGTACCCTCGTATTTGGTTATTTCTGGGTTTATAAATACGCCAAAACTGTGGTCATCTTTATTGTCTGGGTTACTACGGATTATTACGATACGCAGCATCTTATCAATCTGTACTGCCGCTAGGGCCACGCTGACTTCGTGATTACGGCTGTTTTCCCAGTCAATCGTAGCGGATTTCATGTCCTCAATAACTTGCTGAACTCCGTCACTGATAATGCCAACTTTTTTAGATCTCTGCCGAAGATGCTCGTTTGGCAGAGTAATGATGTTCTTTTTTGTAGCCTTCATTACCCCGTAGTATATAGGATTTGCCTAAAGTAAAACAAATAACAGGTTACAAAAGGCTTATTGGGTCAATGTCATACGTCCATCCAGCCGGTAACATTTCTACAACTTTTAACAATTCATTTCTATTTTTGGCTTTAATAATTATTTGCCACTTAAAGCCTCTTGAAGATTTTTCGTAGAAGCTTGGAGCGGGGCCAGACAATTTTAACTTAAGAGGTAATTGTTGTATCTTGTGCATCAAATCTTGGCTAGTTTTAATGGCCGAGGCTTGAGTTTTGCGTACACAGCTAAGCTTTAACAGATAACAAAATGGTGGAAACATAAACTGCCGGCGTTCTTCAAGCTGTTGTTTATAAAAACTATACCAATCTTTGTTAATAGCTGCAATAATTGCCGGACTACTGGGGTTATGGGTTTGTATTATGGCCGTACCGGTTGTATGTCCGCGTCCGATTCGGCCAACTATCTGCAAGAGTTGTTGATAAGTATGTTCTTCAGCCGTGTAATCAGGAAAAGACAAACCAGTATCGGCTGTAACCACGCCAACCATACTCAGCTGTGGCAAATCGAGGCCCTTAGCTAACAGTTGTGTCCCTACCAAAATATCAACATCACCCCTAACGATTGTGTCGTAATGCTGTTCGAATCTTTCAGATTGCTTATTGTCAGTATCAAACCTCTGAATTCGGGCCTTTGGGAAAAATCTGGTCAGGCTGTCAACAATAGATTTGGTACCAATGCTTTTGTACAACACTTTAGAGCTACCGCAAACCGGGCAATTAGCAACAGCTTTGGCTTTATGCCCGCAGGTGTGGCAGCGCATAATGTGTGTATCGCCGTGATAGGTCAAGGGCAGATCACAGATTGGACAAAGTGCTTGCCAACTACATTTCTCGCACAAAATAAGCCGAGCAGTACCGCGCCGATTTAAATAAACCAGTGACTGTTTGCCTTTGTTTAAGCTGTTCTCAACAGCATCCAGTAAATCATCTGACAGATATGGATTACGACTAAAATGGGTTTTATCGTTAGATGGCACAACCTTTGTTTTTATCTTTGTGGATAATGATTTAGTGGCTAGTTCTTGCATTCTAAGAATCGGCATTTTTATTGTTTCGGCGATGTAATAATCTGTAACATTTGGCGTAGCCGTGCCAATAATTAACTTAGCTTTGTGAAGTTGGGCCAATTTCCCGGCAACTCTTAAAGCATGGTAGTGAGGTGTTTGGTCTTGTTTGTAGGCGCTCTCATGGGCTTCATCTACTACAATAAGCCCAAGCTTTTTAAATGGTGCAAACAGAGCCGAACGCGGGCCGACAACAATCACAGGCTCGACTGAGCCAAGAATTTGCAACCATGCTTCGCGCCGCTTGGCCTCGGACAAATTTGAATGAAAGGCAATAACAGGGTGACTAAAAGACTTCTTAAACTCGCTTATCAACTGAGATGAAAGGCTAATCTCCGGGGTTAGAATTAACACACTTCTTCCTTTAGCCAATTCGGGGACGGCTAGTTCGATGTAAATCCTAGTTTTTCCGGTTCCGGTATCGCCGTGTAATAAAAAAGATAGTTGTTTATGCCCGTGGGAACGAATTTTACCGATAACTGTTTTTTGTTCCTTGGTTAAAGAGGGTAGGGAAACTTTGGATCTAATGGTACTGGGTTTATCAGGAGCGGGGATTTTTAATCTGGGACCAAATAGGTGCGGGATGAAATTTGAAACAATTGATCCGATTGGAGCTGGATAGTACCGGCCTAGCCAATCTATTAGTTCCAGACTGATATTTGGCAGGGTTGGTATTGGGAGTATATTGATAATTAGCTTGGTTTTAAAAGTTGGTTTTGCTACTTTTGAAAGCACGATACCGGATATGTTTTGTTTTTGGAGCGGAATAGTAACTATAGACCCCATTGCTAGTGATTTTTCACTAGCATAAACCAACGGCTTGGTTCCATGGTAGCGTTGACTGCCTGCTAAAATCTCATAATATTGCATAGGTATTAGATATTATAGCCCTGAAGCATATAATATTGTTGAATTGTTTTTAAATGGCAGGTATACTCTATTTACGTTGTGTGAATAACAATGGGAGAAACATGTTAGATACGTTTATTACATCCAGAGTCCGTAGGAAAATCATTGTGGTGTATGCTAAGTACCCAGATTTTAAAACCCATGTTCGGGGTCTCGCAAAGCTTATCAAAGAAGATGCTGGCAATATTCAACGAGAATTGAAGCGTTTGGAAAAAATCGGTTTTCTTATTTACGAAAAACAAGGCAACACCAAGATTTACCACACCAATAAGCACTTCGCAATCTTCAAAGAGCTGCAAAGTATCGTGCTTAAATCACAACGTCTTAACCAAAAACGCCACCAGCTTTAATAAGTTGTTAATATTTCCTTGCACTGTTCCCTCTGTTATCGTATAATCTTTTGAATGATACAAGTTACTCGTAAAGATTCTAAGGAATCGCTGGAGAATTTATTACGGCGATTTAACCGTAAAGTTCTGCAATCCGGGGTTGGGGCTGTTGCAAAACAGGGACAGTATTTTGAAAAACCGATTTCTAAACCAGAACGCCGCAAAAAAGCTATTATTAGACGCGAACGAAAAGAGATTAAATTAAATAAAATTAAACTCGGTTTACGTTAGATGGGCCTCAAACAACAGATAGATACTGATCTAAAAACGGCAATGCTGGCAGGCAACAAAACACTTGTCACAACCCTGCGCGGGCTAAAAAGCGTTATTTTATACGAGGAAGTTGCCAAAAACCTGCGTGAAACGGGACTACCAGACGACGAAATCACTAAACTGCTAGCCAAAGAGGCAAAAAAACGCCAAGAAAGTGCTGATTTATACTCTCAAGGCGGCGACAAAGAGCGCCAAAACGACGAATTAGAAGAAAAATCAATCATTAAAAAATATTTGCCAAAACAACTATCAGAAACAGAAATTAATAAACTTATAGATGAAGCAATTATAAAAATGGATAATAATCAGCAAAATATGGGTCAAATAATCGGACAGGTTAAACAAGCTGCCGGAGCTGGTGCTGATGGCGCAGTCATAGCTCGGCTTGTAAAGGAAAGGCTCGAAACAAAATGATTATATTGGCTGGTGTTGCCGGTAGCGGCAAAAGTGTACAGGGGCGCCTCTTAACAAATAATTATGGCTACATTTGGGTGTCAACGGGAGAGATGTTGCGAAAATTTAGTTCTGATAAGCAAAAAGCACAAATGCTCAAAGGTGTACTTTTGCGCGACAAAGAGATGATAAAGGTGATTGAAAAAGCTATTTCCCAGATGGATTTGTCAAAACAACTCGTACTTGACGGCTTCCCGCGGACGATCGCCCAATCGGACTGGCTGCTTGATCAAGTAAAAAAGGGTGAGCTTACCGTAACTGCGGTAATCAACCTGAAAGCTTCTGAAAAAGCAGTACTAAATAGATTATTACAGAGAGGTCGCGCTGATGATTCGGCAGAGGCTATCAAGCAAAGATTTAACGAGTATCGTAAAATAACCCTGCCAATTCTTGACCACTTGAAAAAAGCAGGAATTGATGTCTACGACGTTGATGCAGAACAAGATCCCGGACATGTACATAGTGCAATTGTACAGGCTATTCATAACGCAAAGAGCAAATCTTGATGTAATTGCTTATGATAAGCATAAAAACTCAAGACGAAATAAATAGTATGCGTGAAGGTGGCAGGATGCTGGCCGAAGTCTTGGCACACCTAGAAAAAAATACAGTTGTTGGCAGCACACCAAAGGATATGTCTCGTTTGGCGGCAGAAAAACTAAAACTCCTTGGGGGTAAGCCAGCCTTTTTGGGCTATCATGGCTATCCAGATACCATCTGTATATCAGTAAATGATCAAGTCCAACACAGCATCCCAAGCGACAAACCCTTCAAAGAAGGCGATATTGTGAATTATGATTTTGGCGTGTTGCACAAAGGTATGATAACTGACGGTGGTATAACGGTTGGGGTTGGGAAAATCAGCCAAAGAGTTCAACAACTAATCTCTGGCACAAAAGAAGCTTTATATGCGGGGCTAGATGTAATTCGAGATGGTTGCCACGTCGGCGACGTATCATCAGCTATTGAAATGGTTTTACGCAAGTATAATCTAGGAATTGTCCGCGAACTAGTCGGCCACGGTGTTGGTTATAAGTTGCACGAGTCTCCGGAGATACCTAATTATGGCGCCAGAGCCAACGGGCCAATACTTAAGGCAGGCAATACGGTAGCGATTGAGCCGATAACTACGCTTGGGGGTGATGCTATCAAGAACGATCCGGACGATTGGACGCTTTGGACGGTAGATGGCAGTTGGTCAGCACAATTTGAACACACAATTTTAGTTACTAACGATGGCGTAGAAATCCTTACTCAACTATAAATCCACTGGTTGATGTGAGATCTGCGGTGAACGCTTGCTGTCAACTAACGACTAGCGGTATACTGCATGCATGCGAGAACAACCTTCTCAACATTTCTTTGGTTTAGATGTCGGCTCAAGTACGGTTCGCTGCGTTGTTGGCATAATGGACGATAAAGAGTCTGGCAAACCGTCAATTATTGGCCAGGGTAGCGCGCCTAATTTGGGTATGCGAAAAGGCGTGGTCGTTCATGTTGATGATGTAGCAGAAGCTATTATTAATGCCGTTACAGAGGCGGAACGTATGACCGGCGTGCAAATTACAAACGCTACAGTTAATATCAACGGTTCGCATATTGCCGGTATGAACTCTCGTGGTGTGATTGCTATCAGTGCTGCCAACAGAGAAATATCTTCGTATGATCGTTTGCGTGTGGAAGAAGCCGCCACAATCGTAAAATTACCGCCTAACAGAGAAATAATTCAAGTATTTGCCAAGAATTATCGATTAGACGGGCAAGATAACATTAAAGATCCAGTGGGAATGCAGGGTGTACGCTTAGAAGTTGATACGCATATTGTTACTGCCGCCACCCCTAGCTTGCGTAATCTTGATTTGGCTCTTGAAAAAGCCCATATTACTCCGTCACACCATACAGTATCGAGTTTAGCGGCAGCCGAGGTTGTTCTTAGCCGCCAACAAAAAGAATCAGGCACTGTTTTAATTGATATTGGTGCTGGTACAACAAATCTAGTAGTGTTGGAAGACGGAGAGGTTCAACATGTTGCGGTTTTGCCGATTGGCGGTAATCACGTTACCAACGATCTGGCAATTGGTCTTAGAACGGATTTAGATATCGCTGAAGCAGTAAAATTGCAACATGCGGCTCTAGGTTCTCACAAAAAGGACAATCGGGTATCAGTAACCGTTGGCGGACAGCGCTATGATTTTGAAGGCGTTGAAATCCACATGATAATTGAGGCGCGCATAGAAGAATTAATGGAATATGTTGATAAGGAGCTGCGTAAAATCCAGCGTTCACGCAAATTACCCGGCGGGGCAGTCTTAGTTGGCGGAACAGCCAAATTGCCAGGTATAGCCGAAATCGCCAAAGACAAACTTGAACTTGCAGCTAGAGTTGGAAGTCTGCAACCAATAGGCGGATTATTAGATACGGTGGCAGACCCAGCATATTTTACAGCCGTAGGACTAATGATGTTAGATATGTTACTCCTGCCAAATTCATCTAACGGCCTTGACGGTACGCCAAACCTAGGTGTTTTCAGGTTAATTGACGGTTTATTTAGAAAGTTTAAGCGTTAGCGTATACATTATTTATCCTAGCTTTTTATTTAGATAATTACGGGATACATAAAGTTATTCATTGATGTACTATATTTATTGCGTTATAATGCGACTACTAATGAGTTAGTTATAGAGGATAAAATAAATGCCACAAGTAACACCAGACGTAGAAACATTCGCCAGAATAAAAGTAGTAGGAGTTGGCGGCGCTGGCGGCGCGGCTATAAATCGCATGGTGGATGCCGGCGTTAAGGGGGTAGAGTTTATCGCGGTTAATACTGACGCACAGGCCCTACATAACTCCAAAGCCAATATCAAAATCAACATTGGCAAAGAAACAACCGGCGGCCTTGGTTCAGGCGCCGATCCAGTTATTGGAGAAAAAGCAGCCGAAGAGTCAAGAGCCGAAATCCAAAAAGCCGTAGAAGGCGCGGATATGGTATTTGTTACTATCGGGGCCGGCGGAGGCACTGGAAGCGGGGCGGGTCACTTGGTAGCTAAAATAGCCAAAGACGAAGACGTGCTAGTTATTGGTTTCGCCACCCGTCCATTCGCTTTTGAAGGTGATAAACGCCGCCGAAATGCCGAAGTGGCTATAGAAAAATTACGCGGTTCAGTTGATACCCTAATAATTATTCCTAATGATCGCCTGTTGCAGACTATTGATCGCCAAACACCTTTGCTCGAAGCCTTTAAGGTGGCCGATGATGTATTAAGGCAGGGTGTGCAGGGTATTTCTGATCTTATTACAGTTCACGGGCTTATTAATCTAGACTTTGCCGACGTAAAAACAGTTATGAGCAACGCCGGTACGGCATTGATGGGTATCGGACGAGCCAGTGGTGAAAACCGGGCTGTCCAAGCAGCTCAACAGGCTATAGAATCGCCGCTTCTAGAAGTTTCTATAAACGGTGCTCGCGGCATACTGTTCAATGTTATTGGTGGTAACGACATGTCAATGCACGAAATAAACGCCGCCGCCGAAGCTATAACAGCCTCAGCCGATCCAGACGCCAATATAATCTTTGGTGCGACAATAAACCCAGAATTAGAGGGTGAAATAATTATTACTGTGGTTGCTACTGGTTTTGATGCTTCTTACTTCGCTAACAAGCACAGTGTAAAGGACGAAGATTTAACAACCGAAGAATCAAAAGATAAATCATACCAAGATATAGACACCAAAGACGAAAATGTTCAAGACCTTGATATGGATTTAGATAAAAAAGGGGACGAATCAGGTTCTGCCAACGCAGAAGACTTTCACAAAGAGCCAGCTATCCCGAACATCTGGACGCTTGATAATCATGACGACGTACAAGAAGAATCTACATCGTCGGTGGCTGACAAAGACGAGGAAGAATTAGAAAAACCGTCTTTCTTGCGCCGGCTAAAAAACCGACGAAATGATAAAAATAAAACCGAACCAGACGCCAAAAAGAAAAAGTAAGAAGTTAATTGACCGAAATTGTGATAAATAATACACCGTAAATTACTTGCAAAGCGCTATTTATGGGGCTATGCTAGATATTATAAACACTATATATAGTGGATTGTACCTTTAGACGATCGTCACCTTGAGGAGAAAATTGATAAAAAGACACTTCATTTAAGTATAAAATTTGTGTACAATCTGAAGTATCTTTTAGCGAGTAAAAGGAGTAAAACATGAAATGCAGCCAATGCCATAGCGACGAGACAAAAGTTATAGAATCTCGCGACGTTGCAGAAGGAGAGTCTATAAGACGACGCCGGGTCTGCATGAGTTGCCAACATCGTTTTACCACCTACGAGCGGGTTGAGCGTCCTCAATTGACGGTTATAAAAAATAACGGCACGCGTGAACTGTTTAACAGAGACAAGCTACTGGGCGGGCTGTATAGGGCATGTGAAAAAACGTCTATCACCAATGTTCAGCTAGAGTTATTGGTAGCTGATATAGAACAGGATCTATATGCCTCGGCAGAGACCGAAATCCCAACCCAGAAGATCGGTCAGATGGTAATGGATCATCTCGCACCACTCAATGAAGTAGCGTATGTTCGGTTTGCGAGCGTTTATCGCCGCTTTAAAGACATTGCCGGATTTGAAAAGGAGCTGTCGCAAATTCGTGAACTAAAAACAGGAAAGGCGGCTAGAACCAAGGGAAAAATCTAAATTTTGGCAGTTCTGCTTAACCCAGTATGAGAAATACCTGGTTAAGAAGAGCTGAACAGGAAGCCTTATAAGAGAGACAGGTTTTCCTAAACAACTCTAAACAAACAAAATAATAAAAACTAAAAAACCTATAGCAAAAAAGCTTAGGTTAGATAAAGAGAGGGAGATATGAGCCAAACAACAACCCTGGGGGGCAGGAGGTTATTCACACCCCCAAAATCCAAAGCCTACGAAACACTTAACTGGGTAAAGTGCGATTCAATTATTGTGAATCCGCTAACCGATAAGCCAGTTTTTGAACAAAAAGACGTAGAATTTCCCGAAGGCTGGTCTCTGAATGCTATTAATATTGTGGCTCAGAAATATTTTAGCGGTACGCCGGGAACCAAAGAACGCGAACAGAGTTTAAAACACCTGATTAATAGAGTGGTAGATACGATAACTCGCCAAGGTTTACAAGAGGGATATTTTGAAACTGACGACGAAGCCGAAGATTTCCGCGAGGAACTTAAACTTATTCTAGCTACGCAGAGAGCAGCCTTTAACTCGCCAGTCTGGTTTAACATCGGTGTGGCTGAGCGTTCCCAGCAGGCTAGCGCTTGCTTTATTTTGGCGGTGGAAGATACCATGCCATCAATTCTTAATTGGTATAAAGAAGAGGGTATGATTTTTAAGGGCGGTTCGGGCGCTGGAATTAATTTAAGCACAATCCGTTCATCTCAAGAAACACTAGGTAAAAGCGCCGGTACGGCTTCCGGGCCATTGAGCTTTATGCGCGGCGCAGATTCATCGGCTGGTGCAATAAAAAGCGGCGGTAAGACCCGCCGGGCTGCCAAAATGGTTATTTTGAACGCTGATCACCCGGATATTGAGGAGTTTATTTGGGCTAAAGCGATCGAGGAGCGCAAAGCTCGCGTTTTGCAACAAGCTGGATTTGATATGAATTTGGATGGCAAAGATGCTTTCTCGGTTCAATATCAGAATGCCAATAATTCCATACGTGTAACAGATGATTTTATGAAAGCTGTTTTAAATGATGGCGATTGGGACTTGAAAGCGGTGAAAGACAGAAAAGCTGTCAAAACTGTTAAAGCCAAGAAACTCTTTCGCCAGTTTGCTGAAGCAACTTGGGAATGTGCTGATCCGGGCATGCAATTTGATACAACTATCAACAAATGGCACACTTCGCCCAGCGGCGGCAAAATAAATGCCAGCAACCCATGTAGCGAATACATGCATTTGGATAATTCTGCTTGCAACTTAGCATCTATTAACATCTTAAAATATTTAGACGAGGATAATGCTTTTGATATAGACGCTTTCAAGCACACGATTGAACTTATGTTTACGGCTCAAGAAATTTTAATTGGCTATAGCGAATACCCAACCGAGAGTATTACAAAGAACGCTAGGGCTTACCGCGAACTGGGGCTTGGCTATGCCAATTTGGGGGCGCTTTTAATGGCCCAAGGCTTGCCGTATGATTCCGAAGAAGGCCGGGCCCAGGCTGCTGCTATTACGGCACTAATGACTGGGTACGCCTACGCTACAAGCGCTAAACTTGCCAAACGAGTCGGGCCGTTTGCCAGCTATCACAAAGACCGAGCTGACGTCATGCGTGTACTAAAAATGCATCGGGATGAAGTTTCTAAGATTGACCCCAGTCTTGTATCGGAAGATTTGCTAAATGCTGTAGCTAGTACGTGGGATGAGGCAATCGAGCTTGGCGAACTCTACGGTATGCGTAATTCGCAGGCAACCCTGTTAGCGCCGACCGGCACCATAGGTTTAATGATGGACTGCGATACGACCGGTATTGAACCGGATTTGGGGCTTGTAAAAGTAAAGAAACTAGTTGGCGGCGGTAATATGAGTATAGTTAATCAGACGGTACCACGAGCATTAAAAGCACTAGGCTACAATAAACCTCAAATTGAAGATATTATTGGATATATTGACGAGGAAAAAACAATAATTGGCGCGCCTCACCTCTATAAAGAACACAAACCGGTTTTCGCATGTTCTATGGGCGATAACTCTATCCATTACCAAGGCCATATTAAAATGATGGCGGCGGTTCAACCATTTCTATCCGGCGCAATCAGTAAAACAGTCAATATGCCGGAAGATGCCTCAGTAGAAGATATCGAACAGATCCATATCGATGCTTGGAAAACTGGCATTAAGGCGATTGCTGTCTACCGCGACAACTGTAAGGTGGGGCAACCGCTTAGTATGGCTAAAAAAGACGGTGATAAAACTAAAGACGCCAATGACCCATCTGAAGCAATTGAATCTATCAACGATAGAATTATTGTTAAGGGTACGGTTCGCCGAGTTTTGCCCAGAGTTCGTAATTCAAAAACTTTTTCGTTTACCGTAACGGGCAGCCACGGTTATTTGACTGTTGGCGAATATGACGACGGTATGCCAGGTGAGATATTTATGCGGTTAGCCAAACAGGGCTCAACACTGGCTGGTTTTATGGATGCCCTGGCAATATCGCTGAGCCACGGTTTACAATACGGCGTACCTCTAAAAGAATACGTCAAATCATTTACCAATATGGCATTTGCTCCGGCTGGGATAACAGATGATCCGGAGATTCGCACAGCTTCATCCTTGATGGATTATGTGGCCCGCCGGTTAG
>Ga0210057_1006820_pt1 | contig 14098 bp, 13 predicted proteins | sample CryGeyCG2114_010_2_FD_183968 | JGI IMG/M metagenome (GOLD analysis project Ga0210057, IMG submission 183968) | Groundwater microbial communities from aquifer - Crystal Geyser CG10_big_fil_rev_8/21/14_0.10 (SPAdes) (version 2) | ecosystem: Environmental > Aquatic > Deep subsurface > Groundwater ... | reverse complement strand
GGTAATATGCGTATGAGCCATAGGTTGTATGTGGTTTACTGATCTTGGTTCTAAGAACCAGTATACCCTACAACCGTGGCTCTTTATTGCTTTTTACGGTTGATTGCGTTTCAAACTAGAATTTAAGTGGCTAATATTGACTTTTTTCTGTATTTATGCTTTAATTAACATTTCACTGATCTTTGACATGAATAATAGCTAAAAACTGCTGAAAATAAATAAGTAAACGGATAATACAGGTAGATAAATCCTTTCCAGGAGAGAGAAAATGAAGACGGTAAAATTGAGTTCGTATCCGTACCCGGTTCAAGTATCGGAATTATCCAACGGGCTCACGGTTATTACCATGAGCATGCCGACGCGTCGCGTCCGAGCCCGATTTGTAGTGCGCGCCGGATCTGTATTGGATGGGGAGTTCCCTGGTTGCGCCCACTTTTTGGAGCACATGATGTACCAAGGGCCAGACCGGGATATAATACACCCGAAATTGTATAAGTTAGCAATCAAAGGTGTAGAAGCAGGCGCAGCCACTGGGCAGGTATTTATGGAATTTGATGTCCAGGGTATGGATACGCATATTGCCCAGATGCTGGGGGGAATAGCGGAAGTGGTTTTTTCTTTTCATACCAGCGTCACGGCCATGGAGCGGGAACGCGCGGTCATACGCCAAGAAATGTACCAAGATGCGCAAGACCGGCAATATGAGGAATGGCTTATGAAATCGCTGTTGCCGGATTATCCACATCTGCAGCACAAACCGGCCGGCACCGAAGAAGTAGTGCAAAACATTACCGTCGACGCTTTAAAGCGCTTTCATAGTCGCTATTTCTATGGCCGGAACAGCGCGCTGGTTGTGGCTGGAAGTGTTCATCACCAGGAAGTGCTGGATATTGCTTCTGGTTTGGATATTCCAAATAATTTGTTTCGACCGAACGGGCCGGACAAATTGCTTTATCCGCGGTATGGCCGGCATCAGTATTGTTGCGATGATCGGCCGCCGGAAGTGATACTGTACTTTCCCGGAGCGGAAAACGAAGAAGACGACGCGCTCATAGCGTTCGTCTGCGACATGCTGGCCGGCAGCATGTTGAGCTTGTTGATTAGGCGTCTGCGCCATCAAGAGCAGAAGATTTACAATGCCGGCGCCAATCCGTGGGGTTCGCTGCCGCTCAATTGCACGCTGGTTGGCGCTCCCACACATCCGGATTTATTGGACGAGGTGGAGCGCGAAATAATGGAAGAAATTTTCCTCTTGGCCTCTGGCGATGTGGATAGAGATTTATTCCCGATGGTAAAAAATCAGTGGGCCGATCACCATGAGACCTGGGAATGGGAGACAAGCGCTGATGATTGGGTCGAGGCGATTTCCGAGGGCTGGCTGATGGGAAATTTAATGAAGGACGTTCATCGCGGCCAGGTTGTAGCGGCCGCCACCATGCGCGACATCATGCGCGTGGTAGAGAAATATTTCTGCGGCAAACATGGCTGTGTGCATGTTCTGCCGGCCACAGACTGAATGATGTCTTTTTTAAACAAAAACCCCGCGGGTTAAATACGCGGGGTTTTTCTTTTTAAAAAGGATTAAATTGCTTATTTCGCTTCCACCACATTCACTTGCACTCGCAGTTTTAGAGCGCCGTCATAACCGCGCTTCATTTTTTTCTTGAATTCAACAATACCCGGCTTAATCGCGAAGATAGAGTCGTCTTTCGCGCGCTTTACGTTTAAACCGGCAAAATACCGGGTGCCGCGCTGGCGCACTATTAAAGCGCCGGCTTTGGCTTTTTCGCCGCCGTAAAGCTTAATGCCTAAACGCTGACCTTTTGAGTCTCGTAAATTAGATGATGAACCACCTGCTTTTTTGTGTGCCATATACTACTACAGATTACGGATCCGTACAGATATACGAATAAGATAAGAATATAATAAGAGAATACTAACAGATTATATATCTTTGGTCAAGTTTTGGAAAAAATGGTATAATAACATACGAATGGCGCAACCCTCGCTTTGGCTCGGGGTATACAAAAGCGCCTATACGAATTAAGAAAACGTCTTAGTAATAGTTCGTATCATTCGTATGTAATTCGTAGTATTCGTATCGCTTATGTCTAATTTTCTACAACCAAAAGAACAAACTAAAATAGCGCCTAAAGAGCAGGAGATAAAGCCGGAATATGCAAAGACTGCTCCCGAGGTTCGGGTAGCTCCTCTGGTGGAGATTCGCGAGCAGTCAGAAACCCCGGAAACGGTCCCTCAACAGGAGGCATCAGAAGCGCCTGCAACAGCGCCGGCGCGGGTTCAAGACGATAATATCGAGCCTTTAGGCAAGAGAGTCCCCACGCCCCATACCAAAAGCGAGCGTTTGATTGAAATTGAAAAAATAATGTCCCAGGGCTTAGAAGGCGTTTACGCTAATTTGGATCAAGGAGCTCAGGATAAATTAAAAATAGAAGGCGAGAAATCCGCCAACAAGATTGAAAGAATTGTGGAAGAAGGCGGAAATATCGCCAAAAAGATTTTGCATGTTCTGCGCGATTGGCTAAAGAGGATTCCCGGAGTTAATAAATTTTTTTTGGAACAGGAATCAAAAATCAAGACAGACAGAATTGTGGCTATGGCAAAGAAAGGGAGCGGGGAATAGCTAACTGTCATCCCGAGCCCCTTATAGGCTTAATTAGTAGTATAAGTATTGTACTTGAGAATAATACTTAGCAGGTTAAGCGTCGCGGGGTGAGAGATCCCCTTAATAGTCGCATAATCCGTTGATTTTTGGGATTTCTCACCCCGCGAAGCATATTTTTCTAAATACACTTTATTAAATACCGTATAATCGCAATTAATATTTATTTCGGGGGTTCGAAATGACAACGGGGCCACGCATGAAATTTTTATGTTCAACTTAGTACTCAATATTTTAATAGTAATTGTTGCGGTTGCGGTTTTTTCCCTTTTGGCCCGTTTTTTTACGCGCCGCCTTTATAATCGGTTCAATCCGTTTGAGATGATTACTTTGCGCGTGCTCTTGCCCAAGGAATCTTTGGAAGCGGATGAATCGTTTCAGCATCTGGAAGTGAGGCAGATGATAGCGCCCATTGAAAGTTTTATGGCGAATTTGGCCGGGTTGCGGGCAGAAAGGGGATGGCACGCTTTTTGGTTCAGCCGCCGGGACCACTTCGCTTTTGAGATTGTGGCGGATCAAGGAGTGGTATCTTTTTATGTCAGCTTAAGAAACGAGATGCGGCAATTCGTGGAACAGCAGATTCAGGCCCAGTATCCGGACGCGTTTATCGAAGAAAAAGAGGATTATAATATTTTCAGCCCCGAGTGCGCGGTTTCCGGATTCAACCTCAAGTTTAAAAAATCATATTTTTTTCCGATAAAAACCTATCAAGAAATGGAGTTTGACCCCTTGAACGCGCTGACGAATTCGCTTTCTAAATTCCGCGACGCCAAAATAGGCGGCGCCGCCATCCAATACGTTGTGCGCAGCGCTCATCCGCGCTGGCACGCGGCCGGCAACAGCCTGGCGCGGGAAGTTAGGCAAGGCAAAAAGCTTTCCGAGGCCGTTAGTTTTGCCGGAGGCTCGGCTTTTGGCTCGGTGGCGCGCGGTTTTATAAAATCCCGCAAAGCAAAAGAAGACGAAACCCAACAGCAGAAATTCCAAGGCTTATCCCAGTTCGAGGAAGAAGCAGTCGCGCGCGTGCAGGGCAAATCCGCCAAATCCGGATTTGAAGTTAATATCCGGGTGGTGGTGGCCGCCCAAACCACACCGGCGGCCAACAGCATGCTGGCCGGGATTGTGGATTCTTTTTCGCAATACAGCGGCTTTGAATATGGCAACAGTTTCCGCCGGGCCAAGCCCCGGCGCATGGCTAATTTTTTGAATGATTTTATCTACCGGAATTTTAACGAAAAAAACCAGATTATCCTCAACACAGAAGAAATGGCTTCCTTGTTCCATTTTCCCTTGCCCACTGCCGAGACCCCCAATATCCTCTGGTTGAACGCCAAGCAGGCGTCCGCGCCGGTTAACATGCCAAAAGAAGGCATAATTCTTGGGCATAATTTATACCGAAATGAAGATATTGTCGTTCGGTTGGGCGAGAATGACCGCCGAAGGCATTTGTACGTTATCGGCAAAAGCGGTTCTGGGAAATCTGTTTTGCTTTCGAATCTTATTAAGCAAGACATGGAAGAAGGGCACGGCATATGCGTTATCGACCCGCACGGAGATTTGGCGGATACGGCCTTGTCCTATGTGCCGGAGAGCCGGCTGGAGGATGTGGTGTATTTCGACCCGAGCGACATGGAGCGCCCTATGGGGTTGAACATGCTGGAGTATAGGGATGAATCGCAAAAAGATTTTGTGGTGCAGGAGATGATAGCTATCTTTATGAAGCTTTTCCCGCCGGAAATGATCGGCCCTATGTTCGAGCATAATATGCGCAATGTCATGCTTACTTTGATGGCGGACAAAGAAGATGCCGGAACAATCATAGATATTCCCGCTATGTTCAGCAATGATGAATATCAAAAGTATAAGATAGGAAAGCTCACGGATCCGACAGTTAAATCTTTCTGGGAGCAGGAAATGGCCAAGACTTCGGATTTTCACAAGTCAGAGATGCTGGGCTACCTTATTTCCAAAGTCGGCCGATTTGTGGAAAACGAAATGCTGCGCAATATTATCGGCCAGCAAAAATCGGCTTTTGATTTTCGGGATGTAATGGATAATAAAAAGATTCTTATCATCAACCTGGCTAAAGGAAAAACCGGCGAGGTGAACAGCTCTCTTTTAGGATTAATCATCGTGGCCAAACTGCAGATGGCGGCCATGGGCCGGGCCAATTTGCCGGAAGAACAAAGGAATGATTTTTATCTGTATATCGACGAGTTCCAGAATTTTGTCACGGACTCAATCGCCACTATCCTTTCCGAAGCCAGAAAGTACCGGCTGGATTTAATTATCGCGCACCAGTATGTGGGGCAATTAGTGGATGATAAAGGCAGCGCCAAAATTCGGGACGCGGTGTTCGGCAATGTGGGCACTATCGTATCTTTTAAAATCGGGGTGGAAGACGCGGAAATTATTGCCAAAGAGTTCGCGCCCGTGTTCAATGAGTATGATGTGATTAACGTGGAAAAGTATCATGCCTATATTAAGCTTTTGGTGGACAACACGGCGGCCAAGCCTTTCCAAATGCAAACCTATCCGCCTTCCGAGGGAAACGTGGAAAAAGCGGCCAAGCTGAAGGAATATGCCAGAACAAAATACGGAGTGGAAAGAAGCGCTGTGGAAGAGGATATAAATCGAAGGCTCCAGCTCGGTAGAAAAAACGCCATGCCGAGCATGGCCGAGATGGGAGAATCATTAAGATAACTAGAACCTATCCCAAAAATAATCTTTGGCCATTTTCGGCATATATTGGCTGCAAAAAGTTCAGATTTCGTCGGTATAGTACACACTATTCCTCCTCAATCTTCACTTTTTTCGCTCAAAATATCCTCAAAACTGCCTCAAAGCTATTAGCGACGTAGGGCGAGTGATATATGTTAGGAACGGGATTAATCCCGTTCCTAACATATATCCGAGTCGAGGAGCTAACACAGGGCTACTGCCCTTTATTTTTGAGATAGGTTCTAATCTGATAGTCAAAACTCCCGATAGCAAGGATAGGTCGTTAGTATTGATAGTTTAAAGAAGATTGGATAATTGGCGGGTTTGTTGAAATTTTCAATTTATGATATACTGTGTATAAGTGAATTTGATAATATTCGCAAAAAATAAATAAAAAAATAAAGAGATGTCAAAGGAAAATCAAATTGTTTTATTACAACAAATGATTAAGCGCGCGGAAAAGCAGCTGGAGACCGCCACTAAAATGCTTTCCAAGATCAACGACGGAGAAGATGTGGATATTTCCTCGCTCACAACGGTTCGGCCGCACTCCCGCGAAGAAGACGCGGAAGAAGGCGAAATTATTGAAGGTGTTTTTGACGGCGTGAACATGATAGGAAACGAGGGCCGGTCCTACACCATTCCGCCGAACTATGCCTCCAAATCCAAATTGGTGGAAGGCGATATTTTAAAATTGACCATTCTTGATGATGGTTCTTTTTTGTATAAGCAGATCGGGCCAGTGGAAAGAAAAAGAATGCGCGGCGCCTTGATGCAGGATGAAGATACGGGAGAGTATTCGGTTATGGCGCAAGGAAACACTTACAAAGTTTTGGCCGCCTCCATTACTTATTTTAAAGGCGAGGTAGGGGATGAAGTCATTATCCTGGTGCCAGCGGACAAGCAGTCCAGCTGGGCGGCCGTGGAAAACGTTATCAAAGAAATAGGCGCTCCCCAGGGCGCGGGCGAGGAAAGGGAAGCAGAGGGGGATGCTTTGGATAGGGCAACAGCGGACTTGCTGTAGGCGGAAAAAATAATTAGTTTAATGAGCACGCGGGCCCGAAATCGGGCTCGTTTGATTTTGGGGTGGATTTAGTTTAAACTGAAGTAATGACTTCCGCTGCATTGAGGAACGATTATCATCTCGAACACCAGTCAGACGTGAAAAATGAATAATAGGTGTTCGAGATGACAGAAAAACTTAGCAAGAGGCAAGCCTCTTTTGGCAATCCATATTTATGACCATATATCGAAAATACCGGCCAAAATTATTTAGTGAAGTAGTGGGTCGGGAATCAATTGTGCGGATTCTTACCGAGGAATTAAAGAGCGGGCGCATCGCGCACGCGTATCTTTTTTCCGGCACTCGCGGCACAGGCAAAACCACGGTGGCGCGCCTTTTAGCCAAAGCCTTAAATTGCTCGAATCTGGATAAAGATACGTCCGAGCCGTGCAACCAATGCCATTCCTGCTTGGCCATCAGCGAATCAAGAAATCAGGATTTAATAGAAATAGATGCCGCTTCAAATAGGCGGATAGATGAAATCCGCGAATTGCGCGAACAAGTAAAATACGTGCCTGCCAACGGGCAATACAAGGTTTACATAATAGACGAGGCGCACATGCTGACTACGGAAGCATTTAACGCGCTTTTAAAAACTTTGGAAGAGCCGCCGGCGCATGCCATATTTATATTAGCCACTACTGAGCTTAATAAAATACCGGAAACAATATTTTCCCGGTGCCAGCATTTCAGCTTTGGCAAGCTTTCTTTAGAGCAGATAGTTTTACGTTTGCGGTCCATTATAAAAAGCGAAGGCGTATCCATTGATGAAGAAGTTGTGCTGGAAATAGCGCGCCGGGGCGGAGGTTCTTTGCGCGACGCGGAAAGCCTTTTGGGGCAAATTCTTTCCATCGGAAAAAAGAAGTTAACTCAAGAAGATGCTTCGCTTTTTCTGCCCAAGGCCGGGTTTGAGAATATTATGGCCTGGCTGCGTCAGTTGATGCAACAAGAAGTTGCCGGCGCTTTGGAAACGCTATCCAAACTGGAGGCTCAAGGCGTTAATTTGGAATTTTTTTTGCGCGAATCCCTGGAGGTAATGCGCCAGATTATGATTTTCGCGGCCACAAAAGACAAAAAAACGCTCGCGCAGTATTTTTCCCAAGAAGAGTCGCAAAAAATAGAAGGTTTAATAGAACAAGGCAGTCCGCTGCAAGTGCGCAATATAGTTGTCCAGCTTTTGCGCGCCAGCCAGGATATGAAAATTTCGCCGGATTTGCCGATTCTGCCGATTGAATTGGCGGTGATAGAGATATGCGAGGGAAAAGGCGGACAGTCGGGAGTCGTTCAAAAATCCACTGTTGAGACGCCAAATGCCGTCTATCCAGCTGATAAAAACGAAAAACTTAATGTCGACAGCATCTCAAATTCTCAAATTCTCAAATTCTCCACTCCTGAACAGAAGGAAGATTCAGCCCCAGAGAAAGCAGCCAGCAAAAAATCGCCCCGCCATTCTCTCGAGCAAATCCTAGACGGCTGGGGCGAGGTTTTGGGAAAAATTAAGGATAAAAGCCAGGCTTTGAATTTTGTATTAGGCGTGGGCCAGCCCATCGCGGTTCGGGGCGATACGGTTGAGCTCGGTTTTAAATATCGCCTTCAGCAGGAAAAAATTACGGAAATAGCCAATCGGGAAGTGGTGGAGCAGGTTCTTTCGGAGGTGTATGGCGCAAAGTACCGGGTAGAAGCAAGCTTAAGCGATAATATTGTTTTGCAAAGAGACAGCAGAAAAAACAATTCGTCCGGCGACGCTAGGGCTGTGGAAGGCAGCGCCGAAGATATTTTGGTAAAGGCGGCTTTAGATATTTTTGATGGCGCCACGGTGCAGGATTGACACGCGCTGATAAGTCAATTATATTCCTTTAGTCAACGTATTTATTCGGGGATCGTCTAATGGTAGGACATTAGGTTCTGGACCTAAGTATCGGGGTTCGAATCCCTGTCCCCGAGCCATCTGCATAGGCGCTGGGTTCGCCCGGCATCCGTCGGGCGGGGGGCGTACTTGTCCGGCGGATGCCGGATGCCCCCCGAGTCCCTGTCCCCGAGGAAAGGTATTGATTATGATAATCGCGCACAGAGGATATAAAAAGGAAGCTAAAGAAAATACCATAGCCGCGTTTGACGCGGCTTTTAAGAGTGGCGCGGACGCGATTGAAACGGATGTTCGCCTGACAAAAGATAATCAAGCGGTTGTTAATCACGATGACAAGTTTTTTTTGGAAGGCAAAGATATTGTTATTTCCCAAACGCCTTTGTCAAAAATTTTGGAGCTGCGCGGCAATTCAGATGAGCGGATTTTGACTTTAGACGGATTATTTAATTATATTGCGCGAACGAAAAAGGAATTTTTTATAGAGCTGAAAAGCAATAATCCAAAGCTGGCGGAGCAGGTGGCGGCGCGGATTGAAAAGCATAATCTTTGGGAAAGCGTGAATATTATCGGATTTTTTAACAACATTAAATCCGCCTTGCGCTTGCAGGCGCGCTATCCGGCCTTGCGGGTGTGCCAGCTGATAATGCTGCCTATGCTTTCCTATTTGTTCAAGCCAAAAAAAAGCTATGCCGTATTTATCGGCTGGCTGGATGGGGTTAAATACAGCCAGCAGCTGTTCCGGCTGTTAATTTCCCCAACCCGCCTGCGGAAATTGAAGCAATATTATCAAAACTTGGGCTTTAAGGTCTATGGCGGCGTCATCAACCGCGCTGACGGATGGCGCTACTTCCATGAAGCCGGGATTGATGATATATTTACTGATGAAACGAGTATGGCTTCTGAATTTTATAAATTGTGAGTATCCAACTAATTTACGAATCAAGTACAAATATACAAATATACAAATTTACAAATAATTCATCGTCATTCCGAGCGAACCATGTACTCATGACGCGCGGAGGAACCTTTTTTTAAAACGGAAGATATCCCTCCGCTCGTGGGTACACTCGGTCGGGATGACAAGAAAACATAGCATTTGTAAATTTGTACTTGATTTGTAGATTCGCGGGAATATATGCCACAAGCAAAAGTTACAATTTTAGGGGCCGGAGCCATGGGAATGGCCTTGGGTGTTGTGCTGGCGGAAAACAAGTATAGCGTTGTATTTTGGGATATTGACCAAAAGGTTATTGCCGGCATTAACGAGAAACATAAAAATCCGCGTTCTTTGCCGGATGTTAAATTAGACAAATCCGTTTCAGCGGAGCCGGATATTCTGCGGGCTGTTTTTGGCGCGGATATGGTTGTCTTCGCGGTCGCGAGCGGAGCCGTTAGGGAGGTAGCCTTGCGGGCCAAGGACGCTTTGGCGCGCAATTGCGTAATAATTACCATTGCCAAAGGATTGGAAGAAGGGACTTTAAAAACAATGGTTCAGGTATTGCGCGACGCGCTGGGCGCCCGTTTTGACCATCAGATCGCGGCTCTTTCCGGGCCGACGCTTGCTCCGGAATTGGCGAATAAAAAACCAACCGCCGCCATGCTGGCCAGCGCGAAATCAAACGCTTATATTAAGCGCGCGGTAGACGCGTTCAGCAACGATTGGTTCCGGATTTATGAAACACGGGATGTTGTGGGCGTGGAACTGGCCGGAGTCGTTAAGCATGCCATTGCCATCGCTTCCGGCATCACAGTCGGCCTCGGATACGCGGATAACACCCGCGCTTGGATTCTGACGGAAGGCTTCCGCGAAATGGCGCGATTAATTTGGAAGCTGGGCGGGCAGGAGGAAACCGTGTACGGCCTTTCCGGTTTGGGCGACGCGCTCGGCACGTCGCTGGCCGCGGAAAGCCGCAACGTGGAATTTGGCACGCTTTTAGGTAAAGGCAAAACCGTGGCCAAGGCGCGCGAGATAGTGGGGCAGACTGTGGAAGGCATTACAGCCGTGGATTCTTTGTACAAGCTTTCTGTAAAGGAAAAACTGAATTTGCCGCTTTTGCGCTCCACGCACGAAGTGGTTACTTCCCGCAAAAAAGTGAAGCAGGTGTTTGAGGATTTAATTAGGAATATGTAGAACAGAAAAATACCACAAGTCAACCCACTTAATTTGTCGTGATTGGTATAATCGCGACATTTTTACTAGGAGGTGTCTAATGGCAAAAGGCGCAGGGCGTCGAAATAGCACACATGGTCCGGCTAATAAATTACCGGGAAACCATTTGCTACGTGCTGTCTTAACCCAGCTTGAGTATTCCTATTTTCGCACCATGGACCCCCATTTTGATGCAAATCTCGCTTTAGATGATTTTGATTGGACGGGTTTCTTTCGTGTCTCGAACGAGCAGGAGCGGGAAGTGGTTTTTGCTCTTTGCAAGGCGCTTATATTCAGCAAACAAGACCTTGCGCTCAAGGCATATATTTCAATAGTTATTGAGCATGTGCAGTATATACTGGAAAATGCGGGCCATAAATTTCCTACTGATCCAGAGGCACATGAACGCATAGAAGAATTGCTGAAGAGTTTGCGGATTGTGGGTTAGAAAATAAGGGCTTCCAAAGTACGGATGCCCTTTTAGTATTTAATATCTTTAGCGCATAGCTGGAAATTATTACAGTCCATGCTATACTTTTCTGTATGAAAGCCATACTACAGCGCGTAATATCATCAAAAGTGCTAGTCAAAGAAAAAACCATTGGACAAATCGGCCAAGGGCTGAATATTTTGTTGGGAATAGGGGAAGAAGACGAAGAACCGGTTATATCCAAATTTGTGGAGAAAATAGTTAATCTGCGGATATTCGCGGACAAGGCCGGAAAAATGAATTTGTCTATTCTGGATATCAAAGGCGAAATTCTGCTGATTTCGCAGTTCACACTTTACGGCGACTGCAAAAAAGGCCGGCGTCCCAGTTTTGTAAAGGCCGCGCCTCCGGAAAAGGCAAAAAAATTGTATGAAAACATAATCAAAGAAATCCAGTCATACGGCCTATTAGTTGCTACCGGCGAATTCGGCGGGTACATGGACGTGCAAATCCAAAATGACGGGCCTACCACTATAATTTTGGACTCAGCGGAGATTTAGTGGTATAATTAATCTACAAATTACAAATTTGGCACTAATGTACGAATAAGATAGCGATGCGAATGACGCGAATTGCATACGAATGACGCCAATGATAGAATTTGTATATTTGTACAGGATTTGTAATTTGTAGGAGCTATGGAGAAGATACACTTTATAAAAGAAATTAAGAATTCAACCCATTCTTTGGTGTGGCAGTTCGCCATCCAAGGGGTTTTGTTGATAGCGCTGGGCGTTTTGGTGGTGTACCAGCCCGGGATCTTGATATTGTTGGTGTCTTTAATCCTGATTCTGGTGGGGTTGGGTTCCATTTGGGCGGCATACAAGGTTAGAAAAGTCGTAAAAAAGTTTGATAAGTTTTTTAATCTTTTTTAGACTTGAATTCATTGAGTTGTTTGCTATAATGATATTCTCTGGTCGGGGGTATCATTCTTTAATTCCCAACGAAACTACTAATACTCTACGAATTTACGAATGAGCGCAATGGTTAAATTCGTAGATTCGTAATGTATTCGTAGTTTCGTAGGAGCGATATGATTTCTGTACAAAACCTAACAAAAAATTACGGCGAAACAAAAGCCTTGGATAATGTTTCCTTTGAAGTCCGGGACGGCGAAGTCCTGGGGTTTTTGGGTCCCAATGGGGCGGGAAAATCCACGGCCATGAAAATTATTACCGGATTCATTGCTCCCACCAAGGGAACTGCCAAGGTAAATGAATTTGACATTGTGGATAACTCTTTTGAAATCCGCAAGAAAGTCGGGTATCTGCCGGAATCCAATCCTTTGTACACGGAAATGAAAATCATGGAATATTTGAATTTTGTGGCCGCGGCCCGGCAAATAGCGAAAACAAAGCGCCAATCCGCCATAAACAAAATGATAGAAGTTTGCGGCCTAAAACAGATGATCGGCAAGCAGATTAGCGAGCTTTCCAAGGGGTATCGCCAGCGCGTCGGGTTGGCGCAAGCCATGATACATGATCCGGATATACTGATTATGGATGAGCCAACATCAGGCCTGGACCCTAACCAGATTGTGGAAATTAGGGATTTGATAAAAAAGATCGGCGAAAAAAAGACGGTTATCTTATCCACCCATATTTTGCCGGAAGTTACGGCCACCTGCTCGCGGGTAGTGATAATCAATCAGGGAAAAATTGTGGCCCAGGGCACGGCTGATGAGCTGACGAGCGGCGCGGGCAAAGAAATTGTCTACACAAAAATACGCGGCCACGAAGAAGCCATCAGGCAGGGGCTTTCCCGCATTCAGGGCGTAAGAGAAATGAAAAAGCTGGGGCAGGACGCGGACGGCGTGGGATTCAGCATCGAAGTCAGCGAAGGCGATGGCCGGGAAGCGGTGTTTAAAACAGCGGTTTCAAACGGATGGATAATTTTGGAGCTATACCGGAAGCGGGATAATTTAGAAGACGTATTTAGAAGATTAACAACTACAGAAAAATAAACATGAATCAAAACACAAAAGCATTGGTATTAGATGTTGATGGCATGGTGAATCTGGGCAAAAGGTTCAGCCAGCGGTTCGACGAAGTATTTGGCATCAGCACGGACGTAACGCGGGATTTCTTTAATGGTCCGTTCCAGGACTGCTTGGTGGGAAAAGCGGATTTAATGGAAGAGCTGGGAAAAGTGGTGGTGAATTGGGGGTGGAAAGGCAATATTGATGATATAGTCACGTTCTGGTTTGACGGGGAAAACAATCTGAATAAAGATATGCTGGAATATGTGCAGCAACTGCGGCAGAATGGCCTGCCGTGCTATATTGGCACTAATAACGAAAAATACCGAACCCAGTATCTTATTGAAAATATGAAATTAGGCGATTTGTTCGATAAGGTTTATTCTTCCTCCCATATCGGCTACCGCAAGCCGGATAAGGAATTCTATCAGCATATTGTGGATGATGCCGGTTTGGGACAGGATGGCATAATCTTTTGGGATGATGACCATGACCAGGTGGAAGCGGCGAAAAATTTTGGCTTTCAAGCTGAATTGTACAAAGGATTTGATGATTTTAAAAATAATGTGGTAGAATCTGGATTGTTGTAATTTAAAATAAAAAAAAGGCGCGCGATTGTTCGCACGCCGAAAGCGGGTGGTTTGTCGAATCCTCAATTAAAAATCCATAATATTTTCCTTTCCGACGATTGTGAGTGAACCATTTTTTTGATCCACATACACTCGGTTTAGCTTTTTCATGAAAATTTGAATTTTTTTGATAGCGATCCTTAGGTCATACAGAGTTGCGAGACCTTCAGGGCTATCAAAGCGAATATCGATATTAGCACCTTCATCAAAAGGAATTTCATTAAGAAGCTTGGCAATGGTGTGCCATTCCGATGATACTGTTAATTGCGAAAGAACTTCCGCCATCTGTTCAACCTGTTGTTTTAAATCAGGCATGACTTCCTCCTTGTTGTATCAATAACAGAACAATCGCGAAATGTAATATTTAATTATCATATCAAAATGAATTTGTCAAGCGTAAAATCCAGCATCAATAATATAAGGCCCATTTTTAAGCGGGAATTTGTGTCGTATTTTAATAGCCCGATTGCGTATATTTTTGTGGCGGTTTTTTTGGTGGTGATGAATTGGCTGTTTTTTCA
>Ga0210057_1006817_pt1 | contig 14105 bp, 16 predicted proteins | sample CryGeyCG2114_010_2_FD_183968 | JGI IMG/M metagenome (GOLD analysis project Ga0210057, IMG submission 183968) | Groundwater microbial communities from aquifer - Crystal Geyser CG10_big_fil_rev_8/21/14_0.10 (SPAdes) (version 2) | ecosystem: Environmental > Aquatic > Deep subsurface > Groundwater ... | reverse complement strand
GTATAAAAGATAAAATGATAATAACAATGACAGCAATCCAACTAGTCAAAAGAGCGTTGGTAATAGGAAAATCTTTTACATGATATATGGGCTCGGCAAAAAGTGTAGTCTCGTGAGAAATTTCTGTTGATTCTATTTCTAATATTTCATTTTCTTGTTGTGCCATCCCAGTACTAAAATTTTAATTAATAATCTTTATCTTTATGCCCCGTAATCAAAAATTTAGTACAGGACAGGTAAAAAATTAATTCTTATTTTTTTTAACTTCTTCTTTTGTTTTTTCTATAAATTTTTTCACAGCTTTTATAATACCATAAGATGAAATTAAAAAAGCCAAACCAGCAAGTGCTAAAAGTAAATACGGCTTTGTCCCATAACGTTGATCCAAAGCCTTACCTCCAATAACCGCTAATATTATAGGCACTACAATCCAAGTTGAAATTTCACTAAATATTTCAACTGCTGGCTTCCACCAAATTTTATTTTTATTTTCTTCCATAAAGTGGGCGTGGTAGGAATCGGACCTACGGCCTCTGTCTTATCAGGACAGCGTTCTACCACTGAACTACACGCCCTATTAAAAATTCACAGAACAGCGTTCTATTACTGCCTGTCCGCCTCTGGCAGAAACTACACGCCCAAGATATAGGTTCTAGTAACTAGCTTCTAGTTTCTAACAAAACATAAAAGCAAGAATACAAGATACCGTGTAAAAAATATACCAAAAATAATAGGTTAAAGCAAACAAAAAAACCGCATAATGCGGTTTTTTTGTTTTTAGATAATTAGAATTAGTATTCTCGGCGTCCACCACGATTTCCACCGCCGTAACCACCGTTGCCTCCACCATATCCGCCATTACCTCCTATTCGAGGTGGTCTAGCTTCCATTGGGCGAGCCTCATTTACTGTGAGTTTACGTCCTTCATATTCTTGGTCATTGAACATTGAGATAGCAGCTTGTGCTTCCTCAGCTGTTGCCATTTCTACAAATCCAAAACCCTTTGAGCGACCTGACATCTTATCCATAATAATCACAGCAGATGTAACTGAACCTGCTTGTGCGAAGAGCTCTTTAAGAGCATCCTCTTGAACGCTGTAAGGGAGTCCCCCTACATATAGCTTTGTAGCCATACTATTTACTTCTCTCATTTTTTAAAAAACGAGCAAAAACTAATTATTAATGTCCCAGCTTATGCCAGAACGTAGATACCCTCGTCGCTCAAATCTCTTTAACGAAAACTTAAAAGCTCTCCGAGAAACTACACAATAAGTATTACATATACATAAACAAAAAGCAAAATTTTATTCTTCTTCATCACCTGTCTCGCCAGATTGTAATGCTTCAACAATTTCTTCAATGTAGCCCGTCATTATTTTCGGTAAATTGTGCCAAGATTTTTTGATGCGATGGTCAGTGACACGATCTTGAGAAAAATTATAGGTGCGGATTTTTTCAGAACGATCACCAGTACCAATTTGATCTTTACGGACGCCAGCATATTTTTTAGCTTCCTCTTCTTCTTTAAATTGCTGAAGTTTGGCAGTTAAAATCATTAAAGCTTTTTCGCGATTTGCTAATTGACTTCTTTCATTTGTGGAACGCACATCTAAGCCAGTCGGTTTGTGAATAAGTCGTACAGCCGTTTCCACTTTATTTACATTCTGTCCGCCCTTTCCACCGGAACGGGAATATTCCATTTCCAAATCAGCTGGATTTATTTCAAACAAAACTTTTTTACGAATCGGAAGCACAGCTACCGAAGCAGTAGAAGTATGCACTCTACCATTTTTTTCTGTAGCAGGTATTCTTTGCACTCTATGCACTCCTGTTTCATAACGCATCATTTTGTAAACACCCTTGCCTTTTATTTCAAAACTAGCTTCTTTGTATCCCCCTAATTCATTTTTAGATTCATAATTAGTTTTCCATTGCCAACCTTTTATCACAGAAAATAATTCATACATATGCGCAAGCTCCCAAGCAAAAAGTGAAGCTTCATCTCCTCCAGCTCCAGCACGTACTTCTAATACTATTTCATTAGCCATTTCTTCTTCCCCTATATCCTTATCTAAAATATCTTGAATTTGTTTTTCAATAACATTCCTTTGTTCTTCAATAGATTTCAATTCCCCTTCTACCATTTCTTTCAAGGTAATATCTTTAGCAAGCATTTCTCTTACTTCAATTTCTTCTTTATTTAAGCGCTCTAAAACACTAGCCAGATAGCTTGTATTATGATTCTTTTTTAGTTCTTCTAGATTTAAATTCATAAAATTATATGAAAATAGCGGGATTCTTATTTCTGGGGTCGCTGTCTGGGCTTACTAGCCCAGCGCTCACTCTCGCGCCGTCGCGCTGCTAGAGTCCCCATAAACAAGAATCCCGCTATTTTTACTTACTTTTTTACCTTAGCAGAAGCGGCTCGGCGTTTGTTGAAACGTTCTACACGTCCAGCAGTGTCCATTACTTTATCATTGCCAGTATAAAAAGGATGACAATGACTACAAATTTCCATTTTAATTTCAGGCATAGTGGAACCAACTTCAAAAGAAGCTCCACAAGCACATGTAGCTTTCGTTTTTATATCATATTTTGGGTGTATTTCTTTTTTCATAAATTTATCTAAAAAGTAAATTTAAAAGATTTTAAGAGTCGTGGGTTACCTGTCCTTATGACTCCGAGGGCGAAGGCTCAAAAATCTTTTGAAATTTTCTTATTAGACACTATCATAAATTTATTGAGAAAGCAAATCAATATTAGCTTGAATCGTAGTTTTTAATCTCATAACACTCGCACTATAAGAACAACTAGCACCTCCAGTGCCATAATAACTACAAGCTGCTCTATTCTGAGCACTAACACTATTTCCTATAGCCCCTTTATCAGTCAAAAGCATTGAAGAAGCAAAAAAGGCATCTCTTGCGTTCCAAGGATCAGCATCATGACCTAAAGCATTTTTTAAACGACTTATATATCCACTCCAAGTAGAAGGAATAAATTGAGCTGGTCCCATTGCTCCTCCATAACCATACCCACCAATAGGACAAGACACTGGAGTCTCATTCCATATTCTTCCTAGTTTAGAAGTTATAACTAAGAAATCATCTACATCTCCTTTTCGTCCAGATAATCCCATTGGCTTCATCACATTTGAAAATGGTGTTCCTGTATTTTTCCCAACTCCTGCACCTGTAGTAGTATTAGTTAAATAACATTGACCAACATTTGAACCGAGATTACTTTCTTGAGTAATAACAGCTAATAAGAAAGCAGGATCTATTCCAAATTTATTTTTTGCTTCATTAGCATATTCTAAGGCTGTACCGAAATCAATCTTTTGAGAAGAGTTAGCTAAAGGAAATAATGCTGCACGAATTTTATCCGCTCTTGCTTTCTTTTCAGCAGCTAATTTTTGATAAGCAGTTTCTTTATCTTTAGAAATAGCTAAGAGTTGTTTTTTTTCTACTTCGGATTGTGTTACTTTTTTTTGAGCACTTTCAAGTTCAGCTTTTGCATCTGTCTCTGCGTCTTGTTTTTTTTCAAGATCACTTTTTTGTATTTCAGTCTCAGTTTTTATACCTCTAATTTGATCTACAGATGTTTTTATTGCTTGCTTAATTGATGAATAAGACTCTAGATCACTATAAAAAGTAGAAAGATCCCCATCAGAAAACATTAAATAAATAAAATCTTTATTATCAAAATCATTAGTGTTACGCAATAGTTGAGCTAAAGATTCATGCTCACGATCTATTTTTTCAGAAAGAGTCCCAATTTTTGAAACCTTATCTTTTATATCAATTTTTAGTTCTGCTATTTTTAAGCTTCTTGCTTTAACTTTAGTTTTTAAAGCAAGTATTTGACTAGTTAAATAATTTACATCACCTTTTAGGGTCCCAGTCTGTTTTTGTTGTTCCTTTTGCTTATTTAATAAATCAGCAAGTTGGGCTTCTATTTGAGCAAGTTCTGTCTTACAAAAATTTTTATTGGCCTGAGAAGAAGAACTAACCAAAGTAAGACAATCAAAAGAAGCGTCTATTTTATGCGCTAAAAAAGTTGATACAAAAAATATAAAAATAAAAACTATGGTGATTTTCTTGACCATAGTTTCTATTATACCATAATTTATTTTTTCTCTCTCCCGACGTTCTGACTATCATCAGAAGCTGGGACTCCGACCCCTTCGGGCGTCGGAGCCTCTTCTTCTTTTTTACCTTTCTTTTCAACTTCAATTGAAGATAAATCAACTGGTGGAGCAACTTCTTCTTTTTCTTCTACTTGAAGAACTATAGAAGCTATAACATCTTGTTCATTTGAAATAACAGCAACTCCAATCGGTAATTTTATATCAGAAATAAAAATTTGATCTTCTATTGTTTCAAGTTTAGATATATCAACTTCTAAATTATGTGGAAGATCTTTTGGTAATGCTTCAATTTCAATTTCATGAAGTATTTTAACAAGATTTCCTAATCCATTTTTGACTGCATTAGATATTCCAATGAATTCAAGTGGCACATTAATTTTTATCTTTTTATTCATATCCACAACCAAAAAGTCTACATGAATTGGCTCTTCTGTTACTGGATTAACTTGCACTTCATGAATAAGCACATCAATATTATTGTCATCTATCGATATTTTAACAGTAGAAGACTCTCCAGCTTCTCGCCAGATTTTTTTAAACTCAATAATTGAAATGGATATGGAAGTTGTAACTTTCCCTGTACCATAGAAAACAGCTGGTATTTCTCCTATCTTTCTCAAAGTATCTAAATTGACACCTTCATTTCTCTTTTTGGCTTTAATTACAAACATAAATCAAAGTATATAGGAAAATTTTTAAAATGCAACTTTTATGTTATTATAAAAACATGAATATTGAAGTTGAAATAAAAGTAAAAATAGATAATTTTGAGGAAATTAAAGAAAAAGTATCAAAAATAGGTAAATTAATAAAATCTATAAAGCAAATTGATGATTATTATGTTCCCAGTCACAGAGATTTTTTTGCAAGAAAACCTCATCCAATAGAATGGCTCAGAATAAGGACCAATCCAGATAAAGTCGTTTGGGAATATACTAGATCAATAAATCAAAGAGACGACGGAGATTATGATTATGCAGAAGAATATGAAATAGAAATTTTAAATAAAGAAGAATTAAAAAAAATTCTAAATTTTCTTGATTTTAAAAAATCTGTAACTATAGAAAAATATAGAGAATATTGGATGTGTGATGATATCGAAGTTGCATTAGATAACGTCACAGGACTAGGATATTTTATAGAAGCAGAAGCAAAAGGAGATTTTAAAGATGATAAAGAGGCAAAAGTAGAATGTATAAAATTCTTAGAAAATTTAGGGATAAAAGATGTTGAAAATAACTACATAAAAACTGGATATCCTGAACTATATTTAGAAAATCATTGAAATATTAAATAATTTTAATCAAAAAAAATTTGAATTAAATGCAAAAAATTTTTAATTTGATTAAATATTTGTGAAAACATATTTTTATTCTTCAGCCAAAGGCTGATCCGCCTCTGGCGGAAAGTTATTAAAAAGTTTTAATCTAGCTTCTACGACTTTTTCTACAGCATCTACTGCCGGTTGTAATATTTTATAAGGTGCGACATCGTTTGGATTTTCTTTCAAATATTTTTCTAAAGCTTCTTTGTAAGCAACACGAATCTCAGTATTTATATGAACAATAGATATTCCAGCTTTTATAGCATTTGTAAAATCTTCATCAGATATTCCTGAACCACCATGCAATACTAAAGGCACACCACAAGTGGCGCGGATTTCTTTTATTCTTTCTATGTTAAGTTTAGGATTACCTCCTTTTACCATTCCATGAATATTGCCTACAGATGGAGCAAGTAAATTAATACCAGTTTTTTCTACAAAATATTTTGCATCTTCAGCTTTAGTCATCGTTGCTTCTCCAACTCCTTCTGGAATTTCATCCAAAAGCTTTGATGATGTTCCAATAAAACCAAGCTCTGCCTCAATTAAAATATCTCTATCTAAACTTTTTGCATAATCAACGCATTTTTTTGTAAGTTCAATATTTTCTTCTAAAGGTAATTTAACGGCATCAATAATAGCAGAATCATAGCCAGCATCTAAAGCTCCTTTAACTGACTCAAAACTATAATGATGATCCCCATTTAAAAAAATAGGATAATTATCTCGTGTACGAAATGCATTTATTAAAGCTACAGCTTCTTCTTTACCAACAAAATTTTCCTCCCCTTCAGACAAACCAATTATTACAGGAACATTAAGTCCTCCAGAGACGGACAAGTTCTTTGCTGCATTATAAATACCATGCAAACCTTCTAAATTTGAAATATTAAAATGGCCTATAGCCACACCTTTTTCTTCAGCTTCTTTTATATATTCGCGTAAATTCTTTATCATATTAGAAATTTAACTCAATAATTTTTTTAACATATCAATAACAATTTTAGGATTTGCACTACCATTACTTTCTTTTATTACTTTTCCAACTAAAGACATTATAGCATTTTTTTTTCCACTTTTATATACAGTAACGACTTCAGGATTCTCAGAAATTATTTTTTCTATAATTATTTTAATTGATTCTGCATCATTTTTTTGTAATAAATTTTTTTCTATAGCAATCTTAAGTGGCGATTGATCATTAAGAACAATCATTACTAAAATGTCTTTCGCTACACGAGAAGAAATTTTATTGTCTGCTACCAGATTTATAAGTTCTGTAAAGTTCTCTGCAGACGGAAGCCTTGCTTCCGTCTGCATCTTTTTGATTCCTAAATAATCAGATGTTATATAGTTTGATGCAATTTTAACTTTATCAGAATTTTTCAATAATTTTGCAATTTCTTCAAACCAATTTCCTAACTCTTTGTCATTAATATAACTCTCAATATCTTCATCTTTAATTCCAAAATCATTTTTATATCTTAATCTTTTGGCTTGTGGTAATTCTGGCAAATCTTTTTTCATTTTTTCTAAATCCCAGCCAGAGGCTGGTCCGCCTTCGGCGGAAAAAGTTCCATGTAAAAACATTTTTGGTAGATCAGGTTCTGGAAAATATCTATAATCTTGACTAGACTCTTTTTTCCTTTGTGAAAATGTCTTTTGTTTACTCTCATCCCAGCCACGAGTCTCTTGCACTATTTCATCTTCTTTATTATTTTCAAAAAGTTCTATCATCCTGTCCAATTCAAAATTGATAGCTTTTTCTACGCTTTTAAATGAATTTAAATTCTTTACTTCTACTTTTGTCCCTAATTTAGTTTTATCTTTTGAAACTGAAATATTGGCCTCAACTCTCATTTCACCTTTTTCCATATTTGCTTCAGACACACCTAAATACCACAAAATAAGTTGAAGCTCTTTCGCAAAACCAGATGCTGATTTTGCAATTGTCTCAGCACTATCTAGAGTGAGAGGTTCTGTCACAAGCTCCATCAATGGCACTCCAGCACGATTAAAATCAACAAGTGAATATCCTTCTTTTTCTTCTTCCCATGAACCTGGTTCAGGGGAGATTTTTTCTATATGTTTATTATTCGCTGTATCTTCTTCTAAATGAATACGTGTCACATCAAAATCTGTAAGATGACCACCAGAAACTATTGGATATTTATATTGAGAAATCTGATAACCTTTCGGTATATCTGGATAAAAATAATTTTTTCTATCAAATTCTGTAAAGTCTGCAATTTCTCCATTTATGGCTAAACCAACTTTTATTATACTTTCTATCGCTTTTTTATTTATTACAGGTAGGGTTCCAGGATGCGCCATACAAACAGGACAAATATTTACATTTGGTTTCTCTTCATCAGGATCATTCTTGCAACTACAAAACATCTTTGTATTTGTTTTAAGTTCTGCATGTATTTCTAAACCAACTGTAGGATAATATTTCTTTTCCATCCCATTCAAAATTTTAATTAATAATTTTATTTGATTATATCTCGTTTGTTGAATTTTAAACGGGACAAGTATATTTATTATACAAAATAAATCACATTACTCATAGCTTGACTAAATAAATAAAAGTAGTATAGTATAAGTAGTAAACAATTTTGTACAACAAAAAAGGAATACAAAATGAACAATTTAATTCCTGTTAAAAAAAAAGAGGATGAATGGAAAAAAAATGTGCTATTAAATAGCACATTGATGGTCCTTGCAGCAACTATCACCTTGATGGTGCTGTATATGATGTTTCCATAAATTTTATGGAGGTGCTTGTCGCCTCCATTTTTTTATTTCTTTTGTAGAATTTTAACTAAACTATCTCGAAAATCTTTTATTGATTTATCGTCATAAAGAGACAAAACAAAAACCTTCTTACCTACTACACCTTTTTTAGTCGAGACAAGTTTCTCAAATTCTTTTTTCTTTTTTTCTATAATTTTTGAATCTTCTACTGTGTCTGATTTTGTTAAAACAATTATTTCATCTTTTTTAAACAAGCCCTCCACGCCTAAATCTAAATTCTTATCATACTTTTCCAATTCTTTTCTCACTGTTTTGTAATTAGCTATCATTTTATCGTTCCTTTTAAGGCCAGACCTTTTCCCGTCGCTTCGCTCCTCCTCAAGGACTGGCCTTTTTGGGAACGATTCAAAAGAAACAAGATGCGCGATCATTTTAGTTCTTTTTATATGTCTCAAGAATTTTACACCTAAACCTTTTCCTGTATTTGCACCTTCTATGAGTCCTGGAATGTCAGCTATTGTATAACCATAAAAGTTCCCTAGGTTAGGGTCTAATGTCGTAAAAGCATAATCACCTACTTTTGCATCTGCATTTGTCATAGCATTCAATAGTGATGATTTACCAGCATTAGGGAGCCCTACTAACCCAATATCAGCAAAAAGTTCTAACTCTATAAGAAAATCAGCATATTCCCCAACTTCCCCTGGTCGCCATTCTTTTGGAGTTGTGTTAGTAGAACTTTTAAAATGTTCATTACCATATCCACCATATCCTCCTTTTAAAAGCAAAATCCTCTGCCCCTCTTCTAACAACTGCCATTTTTCATCAGTCTCTAAATTAGTGATAGCAGATCCAAGTGGTAAATCTAAAACAAAATCATCTCCCTTTTTACCATGTAAACTTTTATTTCCTCCATCTTCACCTTTTTCTGTAATAAAACTTTTTTTTGCTTTATATTTTGAAAGTATATGGATATCACGAACAGCTTGGACATAAAAATCTCCTCCACGTCCACCGTCTCCTCCTGCAGGTCCACCCTTAGGTATAAATTTTTCCTGTCGCCATCTGACTACACCATTTCCTCCCTTTCCTGCTTCTGCATATATTTTTATTTCATCGATAAATGACATGTAAAATTATGAAAATAAAAATTTTAAGAGTCGTGGGTCCCCTGTCCTTATGGCTCTGAGGGCGAAGGCTCAAAAATTTTTGATTTTCTTAATTTTACACTGAAAGTGCTAAATTTGCTAATTTGATTGCTCCTTCTTTTGTTTTTGCTACTGCCATAAATAATGCTCTGTGACAAAAAATTGCATCTTCTACACCTGTAATCTTTTGTAATTCTTCATCTCGAATTCCTCCCCAAGAAATAGGTAAACTTTTTTTATTTTTAAATTTTTTTTCATCTTCTCTTATTGCTTTAACAGTCCAAAAATTATCACTTATTCTTGGATAAATTACATATATTAAATCTTTAAAATTAGAATATGTTGGCTGATGAGAATAGTCTCCATCTAAGATAATTATTCTTTTGTCTTTTGTTTTTTCATAAATTTCATTTACTTTTTCTTGAGCTAGTATACGATCTTTTGCATAAACAATCTCTCTAAGTAAAATCTTTTTTGCAATTTTTACACATTCAAAAAACATATGATCAAGGTTTGAATTATCTTCACTCCAACTTGGACGCATTGATGAAAAGAAACTTTCTATATTATAAGGAAAAACATCTTCTATTTTTAAATCTATCAAATCAATACCATTATCATTTGCATCAATTGGTGAAACTAATCTTTTATCTATCAAGTCTGCAACTTCTTTTGAATCAGAAATTTCACCTCCAAATTTTTTCCATACTAAACCAAAAGAAGAATACATTATGCCATTTTCTCTCTTCTCTTTAAAATCCTTATGATGATGATCAAATCTATTTGTTTTTTCGTCATATATTCCACCTACATCATAAACATAATCCCCTTCTTTTATTATTTCAGGGTCACGAGTACGTATTATTTTAAAACTTTCTCCCTTTTTTTCTAAAAGTAAAGAAAGAGTAGCTGTGGCAAATATATCATCTGCATGAAAAGATCCGTTATGGGTGACTAATTTTTTTATATTTGTTTCTATCATTATCTTATATACTACTATTTTTAAAATATTCAAAAATTCTATAAAGAGCAGCAACTAATTTATCAAATAATAAAAATACTATCAAAAACAAAAAGATTACTAAGGAAAATCTACTTATTTCTTTACTATAAGAAAGAGCAGTTTGACTAAAGAAAAATCCTAAAGAAAGAAGTGCTGGTGCCCAAATAAACGTCGACAATATTTCCGCTTTTGCAAAAGTTTTAAAATTAATTTTATTATAACCAGAAAAAATAACTATCAAATAATTTACTCCCATTATAAATTTTGAAATAAAAATAGACCAAAAAGGTTTTTGATTAAATCTTGGCATAAAATAAAGTACTCTCCTTTCAAGATATCTAAAAAAATTATGTTGACTAAATTTCCTATGTAATAATCCTCCCAAATAATATCCACCAAAAGCTTTCACTAAACCACCAGCTAAAATAAAAGCTAAAGACACCCAAAAATTAAGGGCTCCCAAATAAGATAATATCCCTGTGGTAATAACAACAATTTCTCCTTCAAAAATAAGCCCTAAAAAAATTAGTAAATAAGCCAATATTTGATTGTTTTCAACTAAATGATTTAAAACTTGTACCGTATGCATACAAAATAAAAATTAGAAAAGATTGTCGACAACTTCTTTGACAACTTCTCCATCTGCTTTACCTTTTAATTCTTTCATTAAAGCCTGCATTAACATTCCTTTTTTTGTAACTTCATTAATATTCAATTCTTCCTTTTTTTCTTTTGCAATTTTTTCAATTTCATTTTTATTCATTAATTTCGGCAAATAAGTCTCCAAAATAGTTAACTGCGCTTCTTCCTCTTTCACTAAATCTTCCCTATTACCTTTTCTATATTGTTCTATAGAGTCTTTCCTTTGTTTTGAAAGACGAGTTATCACAGCTAAAACTTCTTCATCAGTTAAAAATTCTGTAGGCTTTCTATTTTTTGAAATAAGTTCATTGGTAAATGAAGCCACCATAGAACGTAAAGTTTCTAACAAAACAACATCTTTCGCTAACATCGCTTCTTTTATTTTGTTTTTTATTTGTTCGTGTAACATTATAAATTAGGTTCTAGAGACTAGGTTCTAGTAGCTAGAAAATTAACATAAATTATAAAAAATACTATTATAAAAAAGAAATGTTGTTTTTAGAAAGTCTTGCGCAGGAGCTTAGAAAATAAAGGAGGTAATCCGACTATTATTTTCTTGAGCGACGAGCAGTTCGCTGGCGAAGCTTCGCCAGATAGATTGCTTTATAAAAATAACATTTCTTTTTTATATTATATCAAAAATATGCTAAAATAGCACTATGCAAAAGATCATATTTTTTGATACAGAAACCACGGGTGTAGATAATAAAGATTTTTTATGTCAACTCGCCTATAAAATTTACTCGCCTGGGCAAGCTAAAGATGAAATTTTTTGTGAATTGTTTAAACCAGAAATAAAGATACCAGCAGAAGCATCAGCTGTACATCACATCACAAACAAAATGGTAGAAAATAAAATATCTTTTAAAGATAGCCTAGATTTTGATAAAATCAAAAATCTTTTTGAAGATGAAAATTCTATAGTAGTAGCTCATAATGCAAAATTTGATATAGCAATGATAAAAAAAGAAGGTATAAATCCTAAAAATGTCATTTGTACATTACGTGTAGCTCGTGCTCTAGATAAAGAAAACAAAATTCCACAACATAAACTTCAATTTTTACGTTATTTCTTAGATATTGAGATAGAAGCAGAAGCACACAATGCATTGGGTGATGTTTTGGTATTAGAAAAATTATATGAAAGACTTTTTGATAAAATAAAAAAAGATAAAAATTTCAATAATAAAGAAACACTAAAAGAAATGATTGAAATATCTTCAAAACCATCTCTAATGTATTCATTTTCTTTCGGAAAACATAATGGGAAAACACTAGAAGATGTAGCAAAAATAGATCGTGGCTATCTGGAATGGTTTTTGGAAACAAAAAAAAGAGAAGATCCGGAAGATGAAGATTGGATTTATACGTTAAAATATTACTTAAATAAATAATATGGAAAATCTAACAATCATTATAATAGCATTTTTAATTGGAGGTATTATTGCTTATTTTCTGTTTGGGAAAAGGAAGGAAAAAGATGATACAGGAATACAATTATTAACGCAAGTAAGTGAATTAATAAAAAATGTAGACAATAAACTTGGAGAATCAAACAAACAAGTAAATGAAAGTTTAAGATTTCATTCTTCTGAATCTAATAAAATAATCAGAGATGTGACAGAAAAATTAACTAAATTAGATGAAACAAATAAACAAGTCATATCTTTTGCTGACCAATTACAAAGTTTAGAAAATGTCCTAAAAAATCCAAAACAAAGAGGAATATTAGGAGAATATTATCTAGAAACAGTTCTAAAAAATGTTCTTCCTCCTGGTTCGTATCAAATGCAATACCCCTTCCCTGATGGAACTATTGTAGATGCAGTGGTATTTGTAAAAGATAAAATTATTCCAATAGATTCAAAATTTTCTCTTGAAAATTATAATAAAATGGCAGAAGAAACTAATGATGCTGAGAAAAAAAGATTGGAGACAGTTTTTGTAAATGATTTAAAAAATAGAATTGTAGAAACTGCAAAATATATACAACCTAGTAAAAACACAACTGACTTTGCTTTTATGTTTATTCCTCACGAAGCTATATATTATGATTTATTAACCAATAAAGTCGGAGCGTCAGAAGAAAATGAAAATCTTATTCAGCGTGCTGCTGGAAAATATAAAGTTATTATTACTTCTCCCACTTCTTTCTTAGCATATTTGCAAACAGTGCTTCAAGGATTAAAAGCTTTAAAAATAGAAGAATCAGCAAAAGAAATAATAAAAAAAGTAGAAGATTTAGGAAAACATCTAAAATCTTTTGACGAATATCACGACAAGCTTGGAAACGCACTTGGTACTGTTGTGAATCATTACAACGCTTCAAACAAAGAATTAAAAAAGATAGATAAAGACGTGCTTCGTATAGCAGGTACTTCACCAGAACTTTCTACACTCTCAATAGAAAAACCCCGCCAAAATGAATAATTTAGGCGGGCAAACAAAAATGGAGGAATAAAGTTATCCACAATTTTTATTGACTTAATATTGAAATAAAGTAGCATATTAATTAAGTCGTTTTGCGTTCTTTAAAATCCAGAAATCCTGGAGATAACTTCAAAAGGATATGGAAACCTATTTACAGGCAAAATGTACTTCCTAAATTTTGTCTCTACGAGAATTAGAGACGTTTACAAAAAAAATTTAGGCTTACGGCATTTTTTTTATTTTTTTAAAATTTTTTTAAAAAGGAGAATTGCCTATGTACACGGGTTATTTTTGGGTATTTTAATACCCGTATGCTCGGTTCACTCTTCTAGTGACCGAGCTATTTTTTTGTCTTTTTTACAAAAAATGTTATATTTTTCTAATAGCCCTATCTATTATTCACTAAAACTACGGAAGGGCAAGCGTCTATTTTTGACAAATTTAAAATTAAATTTGGCCCTATCGTCTAACGGTTAGGACATATCCTTCTCAAGGATAAAATCAGAGTCCGATTCTCTGTAGGGTCACAAAGCACAAATATAACATCTACCATGTCTCCAACACCCGAAACTAAAGCTTTCTTAAAAATTGATCTCTAAACCTAGAAAGCATCATTAGATTACCTTCTTCATCAAGTGGCACATCTTCTAC
>Ga0210057_1006816_pt1 | contig 14107 bp, 11 predicted proteins | sample CryGeyCG2114_010_2_FD_183968 | JGI IMG/M metagenome (GOLD analysis project Ga0210057, IMG submission 183968) | Groundwater microbial communities from aquifer - Crystal Geyser CG10_big_fil_rev_8/21/14_0.10 (SPAdes) (version 2) | ecosystem: Environmental > Aquatic > Deep subsurface > Groundwater ... | reverse complement strand
CGAATAAAACATTAAGGGCAAATGAAGGAAGAAGAGTGAGCCAGTACTGTCTCGTAGAATAAATAACTTGCTCTCCATCAAGAGTTAGAAATCGCTTTGCGAATCTGTCTTTTAGGTTGCACTTTGCGCCGATCATAATGCTCTCCTTTTGCCAGATATCTTGTATTCATAAATCCAAAACAAGAATATACTTTTACAAAATCAATTGCGGTAATTTAGCTTACCTAAAATTTGTAATCCAGATTACAAAAATCTGTTATACTATAACTAAGTTGAAGGCAGATCCAGAAGAAAAGCTAAGGGCTTTTTTCAAACAAACCAAACCTCAACTTTACAAAAAAGGCGAGGTTATTTTAAGGGGTGAAGAAATCCCGAGCGGTATATTTTTTCTTTACAAAGGCTACGTTAAAAACTATACTTTTTCAGAAAACGGGGAGGAGTTCACCTTTATTATTTACAGAAAAGGTGATTTTTTCCCTATCGCGTGGACTTTTAACAACACTAGAAAACCATACTTTATAGAGACTGTTACTCCTTGTATTATTCATAAAAGAGATAGGGAGGAATTTCTGGAGTTTCTCAAAGAAAATCCAGAAGTTTTACTATACATCATAGGCAAGATAACACGAAGGTTTGATGGATTACTCGCGCGAATGGAACATATGGCATTTGGAAACGCCTACCAAAAAGTTTGCTCAATTCTTTTTATTCTTTCAGAACGGTTTGGAAAAGAAACTAAGAAAAAAAATATTATGATAGACATACCGCTAACTCATAAAGATTTAGCAAATCTTTTGGGAGTTGCCAGAGAAACAGTAAGCGTAGAAATAGCAAAACTTAAAAAGAAGAAAGTTATTAAGAACGTCGGTAAGCATATTTACATAACAAACATTAAGAAGTTAAGAGAAGATTCTTTAATCAGCTAATCTAAAATCTGCTGTATTAAGTAAGCGTTTTAAAATAGCCCTTTAGAATAACAAGAACTGAAATTTATTTGAAAGAACATTATGAATACAACCCAAAGTGAAATAATAATTTATACTGACGGGGGCTCACGCGGTAATCCCGGAGAAGCTGCATACGGATTTGTTGTTTATAAGAACGGTAAAAAGATTTATCGCGAAGGAGAGTATCTAGGAGTTCAAACAAATAACTTTGCAGAATACATGGCTGTAATAAATGCATTCAGGTGGGTTAAGAAAAATTTAGGTGAAAACCTACAAATTAAACTTTATTGCGATTCACTTTTGGTTGCGTCACAACTAACCGGAAAATTTAAAGTAAAGCATCCTGCCATAAAGCCTCTGGTTGAAAAAGTAAAAGGACTTGAAAGCTATTTTGAAAATGTAGATTACTTTCACGTCCTAAGGGAAAATAATAAAGAAGCAGACGAAATGGTAAATAAAGCTTTGGATGAAAGGCTCTAGTTATTGCCGCATAGGTTCATTTTTACCCCGCCCTACTCTATGGAATTTGTTTTCAAGGAACCTTCTATAGGCTTTCCTTCCCGCGCTTAAATGAGGGGCTTTGCGTGGAGCGGGGTTTACTCGACAATTTTTCAAAGATTGCGTATCATTGATTAAGTATGGGAAAACTGCTCAATGAGGAAATATTCGAAAGTAAAAAACCTCTTATTCTAATTTCTACAAACAACTCTATTCTTCAAGAGCTTTTCTTTGATGAATTTTCGGGCAAACTTTCGCTTCTCTATATATCTGACGCGTCTCCAAAAAATGAAAGCTCCGAAACTTACCACATAAAAACCTCTGACATAAATTTAATAGAACATCTTGAGGAAAAAATAAATTATGCAGTAGTTTTGTTTGAGAAAGAAAATGACAAAGAAAAACTTTCGCACTTACTTAAAAAGATTAGCATAGACGAGACAAAAGCTGTTTTTCTTTTTCCGGCGCAAGACTATAAAAATTTTGTTGACGTAATGCTTGAAGTGGGACAGATAAAAAATATTATTCCCGCATTATACGGAAATGTTCTCGATCAGGAGGGTTCGGAGAGCGAATTTCTAAAAATTATTCGAATGGCGATTGAGAATGAAAAAATAAAACTTTCCGGAAATGAGTTAATGCCTGTTTTTCCTATTTCAAGTAATGACCTTTTAATATCCATAAAACAACTCTTGTTCTCTCATAAGCCCCATGCACTTTATTATCTTTTCTATAAAAATCCGCAATCACTTTTGTCAGCAATTCATTACCTTGCCCGTATTGAACCGGAACTAGTTTTCGAAGTAAATCATGAAAACAAAATTGAAAGCTTTGAGGAAAGAACTACTATGGATCAATTTCTCTCAGACAAGCTGAATCTAAGAATTCATTATCTTGACAACCACTTAAAGGGATTTACTCACGCGATAGAAAATTTGAAATTTAATGATGTAAAATCTTATGAAATTCCTCCATCTAAAAGAAGCAGAAAGTTTAAATTGCCTAAAATAAACTTATTTAGATTTACACCATCAGTACCTCTGGCACTTTTTATATCTCTTATTGCATTTATTTTTATTAATGCTATTTTTTTAACTCTTGGGATAATTTTTCTGCGAAGCTCGATATATGCATTTGAAAAAAACGACTTTACAAAAGCAAAGGGGAGTGGAGTGGTTGCAAAGTCTGTCCTTTCCGTTCCAATGCCTACTCTTCGGATTATAGAAAGTACTATATCTTATATTCCGTTTCTTGAAAAATCTTATAAAGCTTTAAATTTAATTACAAATACCGCTGATTTAGCGGCAACCTCAGCTCGTCTTATTCAGAAGCTTGATGATATAAAAGCGGGAATAGGAAAAAGCGATTTTGAAAAAATTATAGTAGACACCCAATATCTTTATCATACCGGCGGTAGAACTCTACTCAATCAGGAAAATAGGGCAATTTCAAATTTGCTAAAACCTGAAATTTCAAAATCGATAAGTCTAGTATCAATTCTCCCGCACCTTCTAGGGTATTCCGAGGAAAAGGAGTATCTCCTTTTATTTATGAATAATGCTGAACTTCGGCCTACCGGGGGATTTATAGGGTCTGTCGGAAGACTTCTTATTCAAAATGGAAAGATTAAAGATTTTTCTATTCAGGACGTTTACGATCTCGACGGCCAACTAACCCGTCACATAGAACCTCATTATATAGTAAGACGCAATTTGCAGCCTCATTTATATCTGAGGGATAGTAATTTTGATTTGGACTTTCAAAGATCGGCAAGCACTTCAGCAATGATTTACCAGCTTGAGTCAGGGAATAAGCCTGACGGGGTAGTTGCTGTTGATTTTACGATAATTCAAAAAGTTTTGGAAATAATAGGTCCTGTAAATTTACCAAATTATAATCAAACTCTTAGCTCTGAAAATAGTCTGGAATTCCTGCAGGAAACTATTGAAGATACAAACTTTGTTGGCTCAACTCAAAAAAAAGAGCTCTTAAACCAGCTATTTACGTCCATTATGCTTGAGATTGAAAAAAAACCCGAACATCTCTTAAGCATTGGGCTTAAAATTCCGGAACTTCTTGAGCAAAAACATATCCTGCTTTCTTATCAAAGCCAAGACATTCAGTCTCTTTTATCTGCGCTAAATTTTGGGGGAAAGATACCGGTTCGCGAAAATATAAATAATAAAGTTATTTATGACACTGTTGGATTTAATGAGGCAAATATAGGCGTTAATAAAGTGAATAAAAAAATTTCAAGAAGTATTTTTTACGAAGCGGATTTATCAAAAAGACTTGCGAAAGCTAAAATTTCTCTTCGAAATGAAAGCGAGTCCGATAATTATAAAGCCTATCTTAGGCTTATTGCTCCTCGAAATAGCGTTTTAAGAAATGTTCTTATAAATGGTCTTGAAGTAAAAACGATAGAGGCAGTTACTAACCCCAGGATATATGAGGCAGCAAACTTTTCTCCCGCAAAAAATGTCTATGAAATAGAAACAACCGATGATTATTTCAAGACAATTTTTGGGACTGTCGTTGAGGTTGAGAAGGGCAAGGTATTAACAGTCGAATTTGAATACACAAATCCTACTCTATTTTTAGAAGACGGAAAAGATGTTTACAATTTATACGTTATAAAACAGGCAGGAACTTATATAACTCCTTCTTCATTTAGTATTAAATTTCCTGACGGATTTGCTGCATCTGGAGATAACATAAACTCCTACGGGCAGGGTGTAGTAAAATTAGAGAACAACTTAGAAACTGATTTAAATTACGAGATAAACTTTTCTAAAGAATAAATCATGAAATACGTCAAATATTTTTCAGAGCTTTAATATTTGATATACTTTTCTTACTCTAATCCCGATTAAGTCGGGATTGAGTCTAGAAGAGTCAACCCCGATTTAATCGGGGTCAATACCCGACTACATTAATATGTAAAAGGGGTATATAATCTCAAAACTCAAAATTTGCTCAATTCCATATGAAAAACACAGCTTTAAAAATAGGTAAATTCTTTTTAGGTAAATGGTTCAGATTTTTAATTTTACCTCTATTTCTACTAAGTATTGTAGGATTTGCGGTCTTCATGTATTTTTTCGTACTTAAAGATATTCCTAAAGCAACACAACTTGGCTCTACAAGTCAACCTCAGTCAAGTAAAATTTATGATAGGAACGGAGAGCTTTTATATACGATGTACACTGGTCGAAATCAAACGTACATTCCGCTTAGTAGTATCCCAAAACACCTTCAGCAAGCAACAATTGCAATCGAAGATAGGAATTTTTACAACCATGGAGCAATTGATATTCAGGGAATAATAAGAGCAGTGTGGGTAAATCTTCGAAACGAAAGGGTAGAGGGAGGTTCAACTCTAACACAGCAGTTAGTAAAAAGCTCTCTTCTAACTCCTGAAAGAACTATTGAAAGGAAAGCAAAAGAAATTATCCTTTCATTTATTGTAGAAACCATTTATCCGAAAAATAAAATTTTAGAAATGTATCTAAATCAAGTAGCTTATGGTGGAACTGCTTATGGAGTAGATGCAGCTAGTCAAGTTTATTTCAATAAACCCATTTCGCAGCTGACACTTGCCGAAGCGGCATTCTTAGCAGGACTTCCTCAGGCCCCAAGCAGATATTCTCCTTTTGGCTCACATCCAGAAGAGGGTAAAGCACGACAACAAAGAGTGCTTATGGCGATGTTTGAAGAAGGGTATATAACGGAAGACCAAATGAGTGAAGCCAAGAAAGAGAGTCTTGAGTTCTCTGCCATAAGAGATGAAATAAAAGCTCCACATTTCGTATTTTACGTTAAGGATTATCTGACTCAAAAATATGGGGCAAAAGTTGTAGAACAGGGCGGGTTATCTATAACTACAACCCTAGACTTAAAAACTCAAAAAATTGTTGAGGATGCAATTGCTACAGAAGGTGCGAGTCTTTCAGAAAAGAACTGGTATAATGCTGCATCAGTTGTTACCAATCCTATGACAGGTGAGATACTTGCAATGACTGGTAGCAGAGATTATTTTAATAGCGAACGTGACGGAAATGTAAATGTAGCAATTGCAAATAGACAACCGGGCTCTTCAATAAAACCTATAAATTATGCGACTGGTCTTATGAATGGGTATACCGCCGCGACTCCTTTTGTAGATAAAAGGGTATGCTTTTCAAATCCTGGACAAGCCTCATATTGTCCTCGAAATTATGATGGTTCATTTCATGGTGTGGTTCAAATGAGAGAAGCACTTGCAAATTCCTATAATATCCCCGCTGTAAAAATGCTAAAGCTAAATACTGTTGAAAAAATGATTGAGGTTGCCGAAAGAATGGGGATAACCTCATTTAAAGATAGTCCGGATAGATATGGACTGTCCCTTACTCTAGGTGGCGGAGAAGTAACCATGCTTCAAATGACTGAAGCTTTTGGTGTTTTTGCAAATTCCGGCTACAGAGTTCCGCTCCAGCCGATACTAAAAATTGAAAGAGCGAATGGAGAGGTTGTGCAAGAATACGAAAAGCCCACAAGCATTCTTTCCGGCAAGAAAGTTCTTCCTGAAGGAGTCGCTTTTATTATCTCTCACATTTTGCAGGATAATGCTGCAAGAACTCCCGCTTTTGGCTCTAATTCGCCTTTAAGAATTCCTAATTATCCTGTATCAGTCAAAACAGGAACTACAAATGATTACAGAGACAACTGGACTATTGGATATACTCCAACATTTGTAGCTTCTGTTTGGGTAGGAAATAATGACAATACTCCACTTCGCGGAGTAACGTCAGGAATAACAGGTGCAGCGCCAATTTGGAACGGTATTATGACCGCACTTTTAGAAGGAACAGCTCCAGAAGAACTTAAGAAACCTGAAAGCGTAGTGGGGGTTAATATCTGCTCCGACTCAGGTCTTCGCCCCCAACCTGACGGCTCACCCTATAGATGCCCAACTAAATTTGAATACTTTTTAAAAGATTCAATTCCTACCCAAATAGACCCAGGCTTAACAAGAATATTTGTAAACAAAGAAACAAATGCGCTTGCGCAAGAGGGGCAGACAGAAAACATTGAGGAGCGTGATGGGAAAATTGTAACTGATGCTACAGGAGATTCGTATTGCACGACTTGCGCGCCTCCCCCAAGCGAAAATCCTACACCGACTCCATAGATTTGTTAAAAAGCAATCCAATAAGAAGTGCTGACATAAGCATTCCCTGTTGAAGGGTAACTAGAAAATGGTCAAAAAGACCTACGATAAGAACTTGTAGAACCAGAAAACTTACTATAAACAAAAAACTATTCCTGTCCGAACCTAATTTTATTGCTCTATGTAAAATTTTAAACAGAAAAACTCCTATAAAAACGCCTCCAAAAATTCCCACTTGAGATAGAATGTGTAAATAAATATTATGAACCGGCTGAAATCTAACATATATTGGAAGATTTTTTATAATCTCAGTTTCAAAAAAAGTATTATTTAGTCCAACTCCGAAAAGAAAATTATTTCGTATAATACTAATACTTGAGCTAATAAAAGCTACCCTTACATTAAATGCATCAATTAATGAGCTGAGAGTTAAAAATCTACCTGAGAAAATAAGTAGATATAAAGGAATAACAATAAATAATCCCATAATTGCATAGAAAAAGTGCTTTTTAGATTTTACAAACGACAGCAGTGTGATAATTATCGTTAGAAGGATAATAATCCGGGAAGCTGTAAGAAGTAAAGCCAAAAAAATTGGCATAAACGACAGTATATAAAAATATACTCTTTTCCCAGTTTTTTCTTTTAATATTATATAAAGCAAAAAAATAAGTGAGATAGATAAAAAAAGTGCAAGGACATTTGGATGAGGAAATGTTCCATAAGCACGCAGAATTTCTTTTCCATTTGTGAAAAATGTGGAAATACCAATTGTGTCTACATTAAAACTTCTCTCCCCCAGAAAATAAAGCAATCCGCCTAGAGACCCTTGAAATACAAATTGGAAAAAAGCAATTATGGACTGGAGAATTGCAGCAATAACTACTACGTCAACCAGTGTGTAAATTCTTTTTTTGCTTAAACTATAATTTGCAATACAAAGCCCAAAAAGAATTATTTCAATTATTTTCAAACTCCAATAGACAGATGTATCAAAGTTTTGTGCGTAAAATGAAGAAATTAGAATAGAGATTAAAAAAAGAGGCAAAATAATACTTTTGGATATAAGCTTAAAAAATGCACTGAAATTATTGAAAATATGCAAAACAATAAAAAGCAGAATAAAAATATCGCTCAAATATAAAGTAGGGGATAGGTAGTCAATTCTTATCCCTTGAACAAAAGCAAAATTGGGCCAGAAATGTTTTCCCAATTGAATGCTTATTAAAAAAACTGAGAAGTAAAATGTTATGCCCTCAAGCTTGCGTAAATATAGCATGAGTTATCTGTGGGCAATTATTTTTTCTTTATAACCAAAACTCTATCGCGACCTTCACCTTCTGATTCTGAATAAACGAACTCGTCATCCTTTAAAAGCATGTGGACATAGCGCCTCTCCCATGGTTTAAGACCCCTAACTGGTTTTTCGCTTCCTGTTTCCTCAACTTCTTCCTTTAGCCTTTCCACCAAGCCTTTAAGATACTCTTCTCTTTCCATTCTGTAATTTCCAATTTCTATTGTGATTTGCTTATATTCACCGCTTTTTTGGGCAATTATCATTTTTAAAATTAGCTCAAAAGAAGCAAGGGTATTTCCATGCTTGCCAATAAGAAAAGCATTTTCTTCTCCTGCGTCAATTTCAACCTTGTATGCATCATCTTCTATGCCTACACTTACAGTTGCCTGTATATTAAGCAAATCGAGTAATTTTTGTGCTTCTTCTTTTATGTTATTTTCTATTTCTTTCATATTTTTCAAGAGCTGGAATCCAGTTAGTTAGGGCCCCAAAACCAGCCTGCAGATATTGCTGAAGTATACCAAAAACCGTAAACGTTATCCAATATAGTGAAAGCCCTACAGGAAGAGTAAATGAGAAAAATCCTATCATAACAGGGAATATAAATAGGGACTGCTTCATAAAGCTTGTTTGAAAATCCTCTTTTCCATTTACTTTTGCGGGAGTAATCTTACTCATCATCATTTTGGAGAGGATTAACTGACCTATTCCTGCAAGAAGAGGAATAATTATTACTATAGGAAGGCTAGTCAGTATTTCCTGGGGTTTTTCTGAGAGTTGAATACCGAAAAACCCTGTATCCCATAAACCATTTAGTTTTAAAAAGTCAAAATAAAGAAGAGACGTTATCTCATTCGAAAATTTATCCAATGAATTTATTCCTGCAATTTTAAAAATTACCTGATAAAGCGCAAGAATTATGGGAAGCTGTACAAGCGCCGGCATACAACCTGCTGCCGGATTAATTCCATATTTTTTGTAAAGAGCCATGGTCATCTCCTGCTGTTTTTGCCTATCTTTTTTGTACTTCTCTTTTATTTCCTTCATTTCAGGCGCAAGCTCCTGCATTTTTTTGCTTGATTTAATTTGTGCCGCCATTAGGGGGTAAAGTGCGAGCCTAAGGATAATCGTAAGAATAATTATTGAGAATCCCAAAGCAAATGGCAGACCAAGAGAGGTTAGAACTTGATAAATTCCTAAGAGAATATTTGTAATGGGTTGGGTAAACAGCAAATGGAAAATGTCAACAATTATCATATTATATTTTTTCTAGACTTTCTTTTATTAACTTTTCTAAAATACGCTCGTCCAAATCCATTGGATAAGGCCTTACATATATAACAATGTCATAAAGCTCCTGTTTTTCTCTTAAGTTCTCTTTTAGGACTGACAAAAACTTTCGCTTTATCCTATTTCGAATAACAGCTTTCTTGCTAACTTTTTTACTAACAACAACAGCAATTGTGCCCGTATCTGACTTTTTATGGTCAAACCGCAGAGAAAAATATGGAGTAGAAATCACCTTTTTCGGCAATCCTTGCTTAAAAGAGAATCTTTTTTCCTTTTCAAACATTTTTTACGCGTTTTGTCTTTCTACCATTAGCAGTAACCACAATTTCTACTAAACACTCTTGCGTCCTTTTAGCTGTCTTCGTTTTATTAAAGCTTTTCCTGAATGAGTTTTATTGCGATTTAAAAATCCGTGTTTTTTAGCGGCTTTTTTCTTGTTTGCTTTTGTTAATAATTCCGGCATGAGTGTGATAATACCAAAATTAAGGTAAAAACACAAGCAATTTCTACTTAATTAAACTAAAAATGCTTGCAATTATGAATTGATTTGCTATTCTTAAATAACGATGGTAAGGATTGCAATAAATGGTTATGGAAGGATAGGACGGGTTGCCCACCGGATTATTTTAGAAAAACACTCAAGCGAAATAGAGGTCGTTGCTATAAATGCAGGTAGAAGTACTGATCTAACCGGCTGGCTGTATCTTCTTAAATATGACACTAATTACGGAGAATTAAAGGGTCACACTTTCTCTATAAAAACTCCGGACGAAAAACCGCTTGAAGTAACTACTGAAGCTGAATTTTTAGGCTGGCTAGTGGTAGACAACAGTGAAATTGCAATTTTTGCCGACAGAAAACCGGAAAATCTTCCGTGGGGAACACTTCGAATTGATACTGTTATTGAATCAACTGGAGCTTTTGTAAAACATGAGGATTTAATGCTTCATATAAAAGCCGGCGCAAAATCAGTTATACTTTCAGCCCCCTACAAAGGCGATACGCCCGTTCCTACATATGTTCTTGGAGTAAATTCAAATCCAAATGGCCAAGACTTTTCTGACAGTGTCATAAACAATGCAAGCTGCACTACCAACAGTATTTCCCCTGTTGCAAAGATTTTAGAAGATAATTTCGGGATAGAAAAAGCTATGATGACAACTATTCATGGTTATACTTCGGATCAAAGACTTCAGGATGGCGGACATAAAGATTACAGGCGGGCTCGGGCCGCAGCTCAAAATATAGTACCAACGTCTACTGGCGCAACAAAAGCTGCGGCTGAAGCAATACCAAGTCTTAAGGGGATATTTAACGGTCTTGCTATCCGCGTTCCTGTTTCCGTCGGTTCATTATCTGACTTTACGTTTCTTTTAAAAAAAGATACTACGGTTGAAGAGCTAAACTCTCTTTTCAAAAATGCTGAGCAGACTGAGGAATTTAGGGGAATAATCCAAACCACAACTGACCCGATAGTAAGTTCCGACATAATCGGAAACCCTCATTCGTCAATAATTGACTTAAGTCTCACTCAAGTTGTTGGAGGTAACATGGTTAAAATAATTGCCTGGTACGACAATGAATATGGTTATGCAAACAGACTCGTAGAGCAAAGTTTACTTCTTGGAAAAAGCGCCCAAATAGCTTAAAATATAACATGGGCAAAGACCTTTTAGGAATTAAAAATATTACTGTTTCCGGTCGTATAGGAAGCGGTGCCACAACTCTTGCTAAAAAACTTTCTGATTATCTTTCTTGGGAAATGCTTGATGGCGGAAAAATAATGCGTAAAGTTCAAAGCGATATTGGAGCAGGAGTAGAAGAAACCAGTAAAAGACCGGATCATTTCGATTTGGAGTATGAGGAGAAAATAAAAAATATATTGTCAAACGAAACCCAGCACATTATCCAAAGCCATTTGGCGGGCTTTGATGCTCAAGGAATTGGGGGAGTTTTTAAAATTCTTGTTATGACAGAAGATGAAAACGGTGAAGATAAGATGGATATTAGGATTGATAGGCTCGTTAACCGCGACGGAACGTCTATTGAACAGGCAAAATTTGAGATAAAAGAGCGCGATAGGCAAAATCTGGAGAAATTCAGACGCCTTTATGCAGATAATGACCCCAACTGGGTTTACTGGAATAGAAAATATTATGATTTAGTAATAAATACTTACAAATTAAATCAAGAAGACGCATTCATAACAGCAATAAGTAAAATAGAAAAAGCTACTGGAGGACAGGAGTAGGAGATGGTCTCATAATCTTACAAGGCGAAGAATTTTCTGTTCCTATTATAAAATAAGCTTCATATCCAAAACAATTTTTACTAACAAGATTGCTGGGTACTAACACTAAATTTTCACTTTTATCCTTTACAAGTTCCTCCATAATATTTCTCCACAGTGGCGCGGCTCCCGTTATTCCTGATGCAAGAGTAGGAGAAAGGGGCGTATTATCATTGTTTCCCACCCACGTTGCTACAACATATTCCTTTGTAAAACCTACTGTCCAGTTATCTCTTTTATTGTCTGATGTTCCGGTTTTAACCGAAACTTTTTTGCCGGGAATATTTAAGAGCGAATTTGAACCGAATGCACTACTTCTTGCTTGATTGTCAGAAAGTATATCTTTTATGATAAATGAGACCCCTCTATCTATAACTTGACTTGCTTCTGGTGATTTTTCATAGACAACTCTCCCAGACCCATCCCTAACCTCAAGAATAGGGCTTAAATCCACTCTTTGTCCTTCGTTTGCTATAACACCATATGCAGTTGCTAAATCAATCATTGTTACTTCATTTCCACCTAGCGCGATTGATAGTCCATAATAGTTATTTTTCTCCCAGGATGATATCCCCATCTTTTGACCGTACTCGGCAATCAGCTTTGGACCAAGTTTTTCAGCAATTCTCACAGCAGGAATATTATAAGAGTTTGCAAAAGCAAGTCTTAGGGGCACCATTCCATGAAATCTTCCATCATAATTTACCGGTCTATAACTTTCAGCACCGGGAATTTCAATGGTAATTGGGCTATCCTGTAAAACTGTTCCTTCTGAAAATCCATTTTCAAGGGCAGCAGTATACGCAATAAGCTTTATTGCTGATCCGGGCTGGCGAAGTGAGGTCGTCAAATTAACATTCCCGTCGCTATCAGTGTCAAAAAAATCCTTACTGCCTACCATGGCCAGTATATCTCCCGTAGAAGGGTCTGTAACAAGGGCGGCAGCATTTCCTATTCCCAAATAACTATTCTCGCTTACGGTTTGTCTTACCTCATCCTCTGCAAAACTTTGAATATCCAAATCAATACTTGTTGTTACGTTTAATCCGCCTCTTTCAACTTCGTATAGTCCATACCTTTTAACAAGCTCGTCTTTTACATACATTACAAAATGCGGTGCTTTAATAGAAGTTTGAGGGCTTTGAAAGGAAAGATTTTGGCTATATGCACCGTAGGCTTCATTCTCACTTATGTATCCATCTCTTACCATGGCAGTTAATACTTCCCATTGTCTTTTCTTCCATGCGTCTTTTGAATTTATGTATGGAGAATATAGCGAAGGAGCCTTTGGAAGACCGGCTAAGAAAGACGCTTCTGAAAGATTAACCTCGGATGCACTTTTCCCAAAGTAGGTTTGGGCGGCAGCTTCTATTCCCCAGGCGGTTCCTCCATAAGGAACATAATTAAAATAAAGCTCAAGTATTTCGTTCTTTGAATACTCTCTTTCTACCCAAATAGCAAGAACTGCCTCTTTTAATTTTCTTTTTATGGTAGGTTCTGGAGTAAGAAGCGCAGATTTTACAAGTTGTTGAGTAATAGTAGAACCTCCTTGTAAATAATCATTAGTTAGGTTTGCAACTATTGCCCTGCTAATACCTCTTATATCAAACCCCGGATGGCTGTAAAAATTCTGATCTTCAATTGCGATTGTTGCCTCCCGTAAATAATCAGGTAAAGTGTTAAGGCTTACTATTGTTCTATTTTGTCCTGCATAAAATTCATATAAAAGATTCCCATTTCTGTCATAAAGTTTTGTTGTTTGGGAAATTTCGCTTTTTGAGAGTTTATCCAAAGTTGGTAAATCTGAGATAAATATATAAAAAACTAGTGGAATAAAAATAAAAACTGCCGAGAAGATACTGCCAAGAAAAAAGTACTTAAGCTTTGGCAAAATCCCTAAAGAGTACTTTATGTTTTCTTTTTTAGCTTTAGTTTTTGAATTTTTATATTCATACTTGTAAGAATTTTTTATCTCTTTTTTGAAGCTAAATTTGGGAAAGTCCGGTTTTTTAAATTTAATATTAAATTTGGGTAAGGAAATCTTTTTACTATAAGTCTTAAAATGCTTGTGTGCTTTACCTGATAAAGCAAATGTTGATTTTGTAACTAAAAGAGGGAGATTAAAAATAACACCAACTACCAAACCTAAGCGTATAAGTAAATAAGCAAGTAGATAAAACAAAAACTTCGCAACTGCCATATTTATATAAAAATAATTAATTTAATAAATCCTTTGGGCAGTGCTTCTTTACTATTCTAATTATATAAAATTTATAGGATAGTTCACAATATGTATTTTCCTATACAAATATTTACAAAATATAGCAAAATGACTTTTCATTTATCTCTTTTCGTGCTACATTAAATTACATGAATGTTTTAGCGGTAGGAAGTAGTCTTATTGATTTTTTTGTACGAATTGAAGATAACGACCAAATAGAAATTAATGACAATAAGGTATCGCTCCCACTTGGAGCAAAGATTCCAATCGATATAAAGTCATTATCTCTAGGAGGAAACAGCACAAATGTTGCCTCAGCATTAGCTAATCTTTCTATTAATACATCCCTTTATACATATCTGGGAAACGACCCTTTATCAAAACATATTAGGGAGAAAATGGAGGAAAAAAA
>Ga0210057_1006814_pt1 | contig 14108 bp, 11 predicted proteins | sample CryGeyCG2114_010_2_FD_183968 | JGI IMG/M metagenome (GOLD analysis project Ga0210057, IMG submission 183968) | Groundwater microbial communities from aquifer - Crystal Geyser CG10_big_fil_rev_8/21/14_0.10 (SPAdes) (version 2) | ecosystem: Environmental > Aquatic > Deep subsurface > Groundwater ... | reverse complement strand
AATTGTCTTATGCGCGAAGCGACATTTCGTCCGAGTGACGACACGATATCTGACGAAGTCAGTTATTAGTGGTGTTCACCACGATGAACACAACAAAACACTTCTGTATGTTTTAGTCGAAAGAACACACAGAGGTTGTCCCGCCTTGCGGGATTAAAAGGTCAAATCAAAATTAATTAAATATGAGTAAATCATTAACAACAACATTCAAGATGGTAGCAACAGTTGCAATTGCAATGGCTATCGTCTTCGGTGCAACTTTCGCAGTTACTGCAGTACCGGCACAAGCGGTTACGTTGGCTGAGCTCGTAGAGCTCTTCATCTCGCTTGGTATCATCGCGCCTGACAAGGCAGATGCTGCCCGCGCTGCGCTTTCAACGACAGGTGGAACCACAGGTTCAACATCTGGCGCTGGTTGTACTACTTTCACATTCACACGTAATCACTCAAGCGGTGATTCAGGCGGTGAAGTGATGGAAATTCAAAAATTCCTAAACGCTGATCCAGCTACGCGACTAGCATCTGGGACAGACGCAGGTGCTCCTGGCTATGAGACAAACTACTTTGGTAAGGCAACCAAGGCCGGTGTTATCAAATTCCAGGACCGATACACTTCAGAGATTCTTACACCAGTTGGTCTATCCGCTGGAACAGGATTCTGGGGCGCGTCATCACGCGCGAAAGCTAACGCGATGAACGCAAACTGCACAGGCACAGGTACCGGCACAGGTACTGGGACAGGTACCGGCGTGAACACAGGGCTTGGAGTCGTAACTGTTTCAGCTACAGCACAGCCTGTGAACTCACTCGCTCCGAATAACGCATCTCGCGTTCCATTCACCAACTTCACGCTCACTAACAACTCGAGCGGACAGGTCACGGTGAACAGCATCACCGTCAAGAAGACGGGCTCGGCTGACGACGCGGTCTTCACTGGAATTGTGCTTGTGGACACTGCAAGCAATGTTCAGATCGGCACTTCAAAGACACTCAACGCAAACGATGAAGCAAGCGTTGGCGAGCCGTTTACACTGAACCCAGGTGAATCAAAGACATTCACCATCGCGGGTAACATGGCAGCGTCTCTCACAAGTTACGCTGGTCAGGTCGGTAGTCTTACCGTCACGGCGATAAATACCAGCAGCACTGTCTCGGGCTCACTCCCTATAACAGGTGCTTCACACACTATGAACTCTACGCTTACCATCGGTTCGGTCTCAACTACGACCTCGTCGTTTGACCCCGGTGCGGCGCAGTCCAAGAACATTGGCGACACTGATGTCCGCGTTTCAGGACTCCGCTTTACAGCAGGTTCTGCAGAAGACCTAAGACTCTTCTCAATACGCTGGAGACAGGTAGGTACGGCAAGCTCTGTTGATCTAACAAACGTTCGCACGTTTGTAGACGATGTAGGATACCCGACCACTATCTCCGCTGACGGCAAGTACTACACGACGGTGTTCCCAGGCGGTCTCTTGATTACAAAGGGCAACAGCATCGATGTATACAACAAGGCCGATTTCCTCGGAAGCAACTCTGCTGCACGCACGGTTGACTTCGACATCGACCGCGTGACGGACGTCTACTTCGTCGGTCAGACCTACGGCTATGGAGTGGCGCCTTCGGGCACCTACCAACCGTGGTACACCGGCTATGTAACGACCATCAACGCAGGTACGGTTACAAGCATCTCAAAGGCAAACGAGGTTCCCGCGCAAAACATCGCGGTAAACTTGCCTAACCAGGTCTTGGGTGGATTCAGGACTGACTTCAAGGGTGAGGCGGTAACAGTTACCTCTCTTCCAATCACGATCGCGACCTCGACCGACTTCACGGGTGTCATCACTGGCATCTCGATAGTCGATCAGAATGGCGTGGTTGTGGCAGGTCCTAAGGACGAAGCGACAACCTGTACCACCGGCTGTACGGTAACGTTCACAGATTCGATTACCTTCCCGGTAGGCCCAGCGGTCTACACGATCAAGGGTAAGCTTCCTTCGGGAACGCCGAACAACGCGACAGTTATCGTATCGACGAACCCATCAGCATGGACTGGCATAACCGGCGCAATATCCGGCAACACCATCGCCATCTCGACAGGAAACTTCGCGATGAACACAATGACTGTTAAGTCAGCGGCACTCGTAGTTTCGCTCTCAACGACTCCGGTCTCGCAGAACGTAGTCGGTGGCGCACAGGGTCTCCACGTGGCGACTCTTGAACTCGACGCAACGCAGTCGGGAGAGGATGTACGCATCTCATCGGTGCCGATAATCCAGACATTGACGAATATCGTGGTTGCTGAGATTACAGGATGTCAGGTGTTTGATGGCGCAACGGCGCTCAACACCGGAGGCAACGTGCCTTCGCTTGCGGCATCGGGCTCGGCGACGACTTTCACCTTTGACAACACACTCGTGCTTCCGAAGGGTGCCGTGAAATCACTTGACCTCAAGTGTAACCTTTCATCGGCTGTGAGTGCGAACGACAGCTTTGTCGCAAGCATCAGCACCAGTGCGGCAAACTGGACTTCAACCGGTGTTACATCTGGTACCTCTATTACAGAGACATTCGGTAACGCAACGGGTGGTACCATGACTGTACAGACTGGCTCGGTCACGCTCGCTGTTGACTCCTCGTCTCCTTCATTCGCACTTGCGTCTGCAGGCACATCAGGTGTCACGATGGGTGTACTTAAAATCCGCGCAGCGAACGAAGATCTAACGCTCCAAGAGCTAGGGTTGACGCTCGCAAACGGAACGTACAGTGCTAACTCAAACGGTAACGGAGGTTCATCATCAAACGGTGTCAACGATCTCGTGAAAGTAACGCTTTGGGATGGTGCGACACAGGTCGGCACAGCTACCTTCACTGGTACTAGCCAGACGGCGACCTCAACCGGCTTGTCTATCAGTTTGCCGAAAAACACTGACAAGCTAATCACCGTCAAGGCGGACCTTGGTGGCATAGGCTTGTCTCTCGGTGGCGGTATCGGAAACACCATCAAGGTTGATCCGAACGGCGCGAAGACGAGTGGTGCGCAGTCAGGTACGACCATCTGGGCTGCAGGCGCCACAGCAGGAGTTGGAGGCGTGCAGATGTTCAAGAGCTCTCCGACAGTCGCACTCGACACGCTCTCGACATCCGGCGCAGCCGACGGTCGCTTGATGCGCTTCAAGGTCACGGCAGACGCCAAAGGCCCTGTGGGCATTGCGACCTTCAGTTTCAAGGTCTCCTCGACGACCGGCGTGACAGTCACGACGGTACGATTGAAGGGCTACTCTGACTCCAGCTACTCTCAGCCGATTTCCGGCCAGGCAACTGGAGGCCAGATTGGCGGCGATGTGGCAAACATCACGTCAGGAACAGCCTTCTACGTCGCTCCGACCACGAACCCGGTAGCAATCCCGGCTGGCACCACCATCTACTTCGAGCTTACAGCTTCGGTATCTGGTGTGGACACCGGCGACACGCTCACGACCACCCTATTGGGTGACGCTGCAGCGGCGACTACGCTAACGAGTGGCTACGACGTCGGTACTTCGACGAAGGCAGCCGACAGCTCGACTGCGGGTCAGGTTGCAGCTACGGCAGCGAACTTCATCTGGACAGGTAACTCGACGACCACAGCGGCCTTTGGCGCAGCCAAAGACGTTGACTGGACGAACGGGTTCTCACTTCCTGGACTTCCGTCCGGAGGACTCATCCAGACTCGCTCCAACTAACCCTCATCTGGTTAGTCGTCTTGCGGAGACAACGCGAGACAGCCCCTAATTGGGCAGCCCTCCTTCGCCTAATGGCTTGGGACGGGCAAGCAAAAACCCCCTAACGGGGGTTTTTGTGTTGTGCACATTACTCGAGTTAAACTCGGGCCGTGTGTGTACAGCACAAAAACCGGCCGGAGCGGGGAACCGATGATGTGGCGAAGCGACTTTGTTTTGTTAGAGCGAAGCGAGTTACAAAACAAGAAGTGCCCCTTGTGGTGACAAACCTAAATCGGCTCGCGAGGCGGGCTCGCGCGCGACGAGTGAAGCGAGGCGACGTGTGAGGTGTTTTGCATTTTATAGGGGTGTTGTATACAATGTTTATCTATGAAAAATCCTTACTTGCCTTTTATAGCGGGTGCCATCGTTATCATACTCGTCGCGGTTGCAATGCTGTGGTATGCGGGAGTTAGTCCGTTTAAAGCGAAGCAGGAGGAGTCGGGCGTCAACATAAGCGGTATCACATTTACCTCCTCCATTACCGATACCTCGGTGCCTGCACCGAAAGTGCCACGCAAAGTGAAATATCCTGGCTCTATGCCGAAAGAGTCGCAGAAAGTTATCGCGGATCAAATAAAGACGCTCGCGGATGATATTGAATCGGATCCGCTCGATATCGGAAGTTGGCTTGATCTCGCTCTTCAGTATAAGGCGGCAGACGACATTGAAGGGGCAGAGGAAGTGTGGGAATACTTGACGCAAGCGGCTCCGGAGCACTCGCTCTCGTACTACAACCTAGGCTACCTCTACCATGTATCGCTCAAAGACTATCCGAAATCGGAAGAGTATTACAAAAAGGCCCTAGCAATTGACGCGAATCAAGAGCTCTACTACACGGGGTTGCATGAGTTATATCGGTATTCATACAAGAAAGAATCAAATGCGGTAGTTGACATTATCAAAGAGGGCATAGGGCAGGTTCCGGACTCTATAAACCTCCGCCTCACGCTCGCCGGCTACTATCGCGACGAGAAGGGAGACAAGAAAAACGCGATAAAATACTTTACGCAGGCGCGGGATATCGCAAGCGAGCAGGGGAATGCGCAGCTGGTAATGATGCTCGACAAAGAAATCTCCTCCTTATCGAAATAACCCCTTTATAAATAATAAGTCCAAGGGGAGTTCCTTGTATTGGTGTAAAAAAGAAACACATTGTTCACAAACATCGCAAGTCCAAGGATACCCCTTGGACTTGCATGAGCCAGGAAACCCCTGGCTCACAGGCTCATAGGGTATTATCAAGCTGACTTTTATAAAGTTGAGGATAAAAGCGATTGGCGGTGGTGTATTATCTGTTGATAACTCTCTATGATGGGTTTGATGATGCTAAAATGAACGTGTTGTAGTCTTTTTAATATATATCTTACATTTATATGCCCCCACAACAACCGGTGTCACTATTGGCGTCTATTAAAGGAATAGTTGCGAAGAACCCGATTTCGGTCGCGGTTATCGCCCTTTTGCTAGTGGGAGGCGTTGCATATTGGTTGGGAAGTTTAGCAGGACATCAGTTACGGACGGATGAGGAAGCTCTCAAGGAAGCGGCGGTAAAACAGACCGCCGAGGACGTTGTTAAATCAACAAATCCATTCCAGGCAAAGAATCCCCTAGAGGGAGTAGAATCAAACCCGTTGGGAAAGGTCAAAAAGGTATTAAATCCATTTGAAAACTAACCAATATGAAAACGATTGAAATTACAAAGCACGCACTCCTTTCCGTGCTTTTTGTGGCATGTGCGACATTATTTTTTGCCGTCCTGTTCGCATCCGCGCAGACAAATAGTCCTCCTGGGGGCGCAAACCAGACGCAAATAGACGCGGCGCTCGCTGACCTGAGTGAAATATATGGGGCTCCAATCGTGCGTGTCGATCAGGCGCGAGCGATTTGCGACGACGAGCAGTATGTAATTGCGTGTGTTGAAATAGGGAAACGGCATAATCTTTTTGGTGCAGAACGCGAGGCGCAAGTGGATGTCATCCTCGAAGAGATAAAAGGGAGTGTGCTTGATGATCTGGGCAAGTGTGAGGACATAGACTGCTTAGTGAGTGTCGCAAACACTCTTGCAAAACAGCTCTCCGCTAAAAATCCAGACGTTGCGATTGCTGTTGATCTTACGACCGAAAAAGTAGAAGAAAAGCGCATTATCGCTGAAACGGCAAAGGAAATCGGCGTTGACTTTGAGCGATGCAGGACTATGGATCCTGACACCGCATCCGTCGACCTTCTGAGGGCGTGTGCGCGCCTTGCTCAGGATGTACGTATACAAAATTACATTCCAGAGGAGTATCGCGGTGAAGCGATAAAGGTTGATGCGACTATCGCGCTTAAAGAAAGGTTGGCATCGGGCGAGGTTCAATGTGGTGACGGAACGCTTGAAGGATGCGGAAGTTTCTGCCTCAATCCTCTTGCTGACGCCACAGAAAAGGGTGTTTCCGCAATTCCGCCGATATGCCGCGAGATTGCCGAGCGATTTTTCGGACCGCAGGGGATCGGAGAATTGGAATCGGCATATACGCATGTACAGCAAACCTTTGACGGGCTTTCCCGGCCGGATTTCGTAAATCCTGAATTCTTGTGCCCTATTGTAAGCCCGCTTCCGTGCCCGGTTGGCGAATATAGGCAGGAATCCAAAAACGCTCTGGGTTGCCGTGCATTTGGGTCATGCATTCCCATATCAACAAACACATCTAAGGAAGAAACAGAAATCGGTCGCGCTATCTGCCCCGCATTACCCACGGTGATTTCTTGCGGTGTTGGTCAGGAAAAATTTGCGGAATTTACTTCGCCGGAATGTGGCACGTATTACGGCTGTCGCGATGTCCGCATTATAGAAGGAGGTATCACGTTCCCGTACTCATTCAGCAATGGGAAGCGCGTAGGCTCTCTCTCGGAAGCGCGGGCGTATTGCAATCAGAATCCTCCAGGGAGCGGGCAAGGTGTGGCCGGCGAATGTGAAGCAAAGATTGGCGTCGTATACCCCAAGATAGATTCAAAGACGGCGTACGGCTCGTGCGATAAATACGGTTTTGGCTGGCACCCTGCCGATAAGAGCGGAAACTGCTTTAGTCCCGACAACAAAGAATATCGCACTCCGGGCGGCACACTTCAGCAGTGTGAAAATGTTCGTGTGTTTGGCTGTATAGAATCAACATATGTTCCGTACGAAGGAGGTAGCTGGGTACAGCATACGTGGAAGTTCACGGACGGTAGTGTAACTTCAAGCATTCTGGATCGTACCGACAGCGAATATCTTAAGTTCATAAGCGGTATTGAAGAGCAATGTACCAAGATTTCCAAATCGAAATTCGCGTGGAAGTCAGGCGCAGGCGACGATTCGGAGGCGAACTGGCAAAATTTCGGTATTCCCGATTGTTCTGGCAACGCGGCGCCCGATAATCCAAATCAGTATCAGGAGCAATACCCAACGTATGGAGATTGCACGTCAAATGCTTCCCAGTCATCCTGTACGGCACAGGCGGGGTGCAGATGGAACGAGATAAATGAAACAGGCGACCCCGCCGCCTTTTATGCAAGTGGGTACTGTAGCGGAGATGACTATATTCCGCCCGCGGAGACAAATCAGACAGCGGCGGCAGGTTCTCCTTTCGCGCCAAAATTGCTCACGGCAACCGTGGTTGACACGGATGTGGAATTGCGATGGGATAATACCGCAAATTCCGAGTGGTCAGTTACCAAGTTCAAGGTGTGGCGTAAAGCACCGAGCGGTAGCTGGTCTGCACTCGCCGAGATTCCCACGTACGATAAATACATCCCGTTCCCTACATACGCGGATACATCTGCGCCTCAGTCTGGGTTCATCACGTATCAGGTACAGGCGTGTAATGACAAGGGATGCTCTGTAGATTCCAATCAGGCGACTGCGGCGGTCTTGGCGCCTGAATGTTCAGACAACAAAGATAATGATGACGATGGATGGGTTGATTACCCGAGCGACAACGGGTGTGAAAGCAGGGAGGATGACAACGAAACATATGAATACAAAGCACCGCCGGCCGCGGTGAACGACTACGAGGGTGATGCGAATTCATGCCCTGGGTTTGCCTATAGCCGTTGGGATTCTACAGGCAAGCGCTTTTGCCAACTGAACACCGAGGCAAGTTGCAATTATGGATATCCAAGCTACCTTACCGCGGAGAACTATACTAAAGATCAGTGTCCTGCCGGCCAGGTGACGACTTCATCAAACACCACCGGCACCTGTTCGAGTGAACTCTTTAGCTTGCTCGGGTCTGGCTGTCACAGTATGGGCAACGCGTGGTTCAATGGGGCCATGACGCAGTACGTGATGCCCGGCACTAACAAAGTACAACTCTGCGCTACAGGATGGATATCCGGCTGCTCGGAGGATGGGGGCACTTCTTCCACTTCCACCACCGATGACTATTCGTCTGGATCGTCCGGAGAGAACTGGATCAATAAGACATGGAGATTCGCCGACGGCACCACTCAATATTCGTCTATCTTGAGTAGGACGGATAGTGAATATACGACCTTTATTGACGGCGTCTACGCTAGTTGTCAAGGGAAATACTTTTCGGGGTGGAAGTCGGGTGCTGGAGATCAGAGCAACTGGCGAGAGTTTGGCGTGCCGAGCTGTTCCTCCACGCAATCCACAGCATCATCTCCTACTTACAACACCACAACCACTTCTGGCAGCACCAGCGGTAGCACTACTGGTAGCATGGAAAGATGTTTCTATCCAAACGCCACAATAGATGGTGCCGCTCCCGGCTACACAGTCTGGTGCGAATCCGATTACTACAACTGCCGTCAAGGTGATCCGAATGGTGCTACCGTAAGTACGACGGGGCTTGCGCTCGGCGCGCCGAGCGCATGCGAGAGCGGGTGGGGTAGTGGAGGAGATTCATGTGCCAGCTACGGCAGCCAATCCGCCTGTACGAGCGCTGGAGGTTGCGGCTGGAATACACAAAGCAATTACTGCTTCACCGATTCCGATGGCGATGGAAGTGGCGACAGCAGTGATTATGGACACTGCTCTGGATTGGCCGAGTCGACGTGTACGAATACGACAAATTGCCGTTGGGAATCCTCATCTAATTACTGTTATTACGACAGCGGATGTTCATCCACTCAATACTGGGACACGCGCACCAATTCATGCCAGAGCATGGAAAGCGCGTGTGCCGAAGCAGGCGGCACCTGGAACAGCGAAAACAACTATTGCAACATGCCCACTTCATACTTTTGCCCGGTGGGGCTTGAGTGGATTGGCAGTCACTGCATATATGCCCAAGGGACACACAACGAAAGCAACGTGGCTAGCGTCATCAGGGCATTTCTTTCTATCTTCGGGTTGTAGTGCAATAGTATTGATGGATCGATTTGTTTAACGAATCGTTTTTCGCTTTCCACATATGAGCCAGGAGTTTCCTGGCTCATAGGTATTATAAAAGCTATGAGCGAACGAGCATTTACGTTTACCGGAGGTGAGTTTTACCATATATATAACCGAGGTGTAGATAAGCGCAAGATATTTTTTAGTGGCGGTGATTGGGACCACTTTCAAAGGTTGTTATATGTTCGAAATAGTGAGCAGAGGATTGATATAGACAGAATAAGGCAGAAATCTCTTTCCGAAATAGCCACGAAAGAAGTGCTGATTGACATTGTCGCTTACGCTATGATGCCAAACCATTTTCATTTACTTATCTATATTAAAAAAGACGATGTTGCTACAATATTTATGCGCAGATTACTCACCTCGTTCTCTATGTACATGAATAAGAAGTATAATCGCAGTGGACCACTTATGTGTCGTCCGTTTCGAGCAAAACATGTAGACAGCGATGAGCACATGCGGTGGTTATTTGCATATATTCATTTGAATCCTGTTGACTTGGTCGAGCCGAACTGGAAAGAGGAGGGAATAACAAATTTGAAAAATGTGCAAGATTTTTTGTGTGAATACAAGTACTCAAGCTACATGGACTATTTTGGTGACGCAAGGGAGGAGGCGTTGCTATTGAATAAAAAAGCTTTGCCAATTGATATCAGTTCTCTAGAAGACCCCAAAAACATGTTAAAAGAGTATCTAGCGAGTGAGCTAGGAGTTTCCTAGCTCACTGGTGGATCTTTATTTGTTTTGTTTTAGTGGGGAAAAAAGAATATGAGCATATTTTGCGTGATAGATTTAATGTTGTATGGGATTGGCGGAGTTTTTGGAAGTGAATCAGGACTGGGTTGCTCCGGTTATTGAATGGGGTGGATTGCTTTTTCTCTTGTTTATTACTTTTTCTCCTTTTTTGATTATTCGCCATCGTGTATTTAGACCTACACGCTGGTGGCATATTGTGGGAGCGTATGTGTTTTCTATTTTTACCTTCCTTATTTTCCAACTTCTCTTTTTTGGAGAATATTTAAAATATTTTGAAGGTATTTTAAGATCAGGGGGTGTGTACAAAACCTACGAAACAGCATTTATTAAATTTACTAATCTTCACGTATTTATATATCCAATTCTGGTTTTTTATTCAGCTAAATTGTTATATAAAAACTTGTCAAAAAAAGTATTATTAGTTTCTACAATATTTGCCATGGGTTTGTTTGTAATATCAGCTGCTATTGTAATTTATTTCGTTGCATACGGACTTGGGCAAGCATCTTATAATTTTTAATTAATATATGAAAAGAATCTCATTTTTTATTTTACCAACATTGCTATTACTACCACTCTTTCTTTTGGTTTTTGTAGGGGCGCAAGAGCCTGAACGAGATCCAATTGTCATCGTTCCTGGCACCATGGCGTCTTGGAAACTGAGCGTACTTCTCAATCCACTATCCCCGCCACTTTTAAATGGATGGAAGTTTACTCCTTCGGTAAAACAGTATGAACAGCTGGTTCAATCTTTCGTGGACGCAGGATTGGTAGAAGGAGAGGACTTTTTCATTGCGTTTTATGATTGGAGAAGAGACAACGAAAGATCGGCGAATGAATATCTTATACCAGTTATTGATGATGCGCTTGCGCACTCCAATACAGGAAAGGTGGATATCGTTGCCCACAGTATGGGCGGGCTTGTGTCGCGCGCATATATCCAAAGCGATGGATATAGAGATGATGTGGACCAATTTATTATGCTTGGTACTCCAAATGCCGGTTCGTCTGATGTGTACACATTGTGGGAGGGAGGAGATGTTCCAGACAATTGGGAAAAGTCACAAGTATATGCTCTAGGAACTTATGCCTGGTTTCTCTCATCCGTAACGCCGGGAGGCGTAGGAGTGTATGATGCCGTTCATGATTTCGTCCCTTCAATTGGAGAGCTAATGCCCACGTACGACTTTCTTATTGATAAAGATTCAGGGGAATATATTCCTGTTTCTAGCATGCAAGAACAGAACGTATTTCTGCAAGATTTAAACACTGAATCTGGTAAAGAAAAGCTACTTGCAAACGTGAATGGTGGCGTTTCCATTATCGCGGGTGATGGAGAAAGTACCGTCGGTGATATTCCTGTGGTGCCCCATGATCCGGCAGAGGATGGGAAGTTATGGGTAGATGGCAGGCCAGATCCATTGACGCCAGCGCGTGACAACACGGAGGGAGACAACCGCGTCCTACTTTCAAGTGCATTTATTGAAGTGGATGCTCCGCCTCCACCAATACTTTCTGAGGGACCAAAAAATAGTACCTTTATTGAAAAAGTTGCGAACTTTTTCGGCGGTATTGTGCATGCACAAATAGGACCACCGCCTCCGTTTCCGGGAGCTCTGCCAATATACGAACAAACTCTTTCGGCAAGGCATAGCGACCTTCCCACTGTCGCAATTCCAGAGATATTTTCAATTTTGGGAATGGACGCGCCCACAATTGCATACGATCCAATACCAGAGCCGGACGAGATACTCACCTTTTGGTTTGCATCCCCGATTGACGTACAGATTACTTCTCCAAACGGGGAGGTAATTACAAAAAGCTCAAATAATATTCCAGGCGCAACATACGATGGAGTTGATGACCCGCTCGGTTTTAAGATGGTACTCATAGAAAATCCGCAAATAGGAGAATACGTTGTTAATCTCCTGGGAATTGGAAACGGCAACTATCACATGGGTGTCGGAAGCTTTACTGACACACTAGACACCGATATCACTGTTGAAGGTGAGGTGCAGGAGAATCAAAATATCTCTTACTCGGTAACGTATAACGAAGGTGAGAATCCAATAAATATTAGCGATCCCGTCTTTGAAGAGGAAGAATTGAATGTGAACGATTTATTCGCACTATTTCGTGAGACGGTGAATGCAGGTGGAATGCACAAGGGTTTAAAGAAAAGTCTAATTAATATGGCGAATAAGGCTGAGAAATCGTTTAATATGGGGAATATACATATAACGAAAATTCACATTACTCATCTGGAGATACTTGTAGACATATTTAGAGGCTGGCTTGTTCCAAACGATGATGCAACGGTATTACTTGATATACTGAGTGATATTAAAAAGGAGTTATAATGTGAGTATGAAGCAGATTTTTAATGATTCATTTTTTCGGTTTTTGCTCGGATTTGTTGCCATTCTTACCGTAAGCTTTGCCCTTACCTTTGCGATAGACATCTATGCGCAAAAACAGCAAGATGCTCAAAACGCGGCAGTAGTCGAGGCCGACAGCTAGTTTTTATATATAAAGACTATGGAAGATTCAAACACACACTACATTTGTACCGGCGGATGTGGGGGCGTGTCGCATTCGCCCGGAAATTGTAAGGCGGAAGATTGCGAACATCATGCAATGCCACTTGAAATGTGCACCTGCTTTGACGAGGTGCATAAGGTAGATAAAGAGGGGGGAGAGAAAGAAGAAGTGGCGGGGTAAAAGTTGAGCGCCGTCCCTAGTTTCGGGACGGCGCTGTGGAGTGAGTGATACCCTGAATTTCATTGAAACGCCTCTGGCAATGTGAGGTCCTCGAACCTCTTGAGCCGCGCCTGTTGCCGGACCATTTCGATTTGTCCGTCAACGATTATTTTTTTGTTTAGCTCGCGTTCTGGTCTATAGAAGCAGAACTCAAGTTCGGTTGCAACAGGAGCTCCCAAATGGGGAATTCCCTCAATGTGTTGAACAAAATTTTTTTGCAACTCTGTGAGTTCTGTGAGTGTTGTGTCTGAACTCAGAACATTAGTCATTTTGCCACCTCGTTTTGTTAAGCTTGGAAAATAATAACATCAAATAAAACATTGTCAAATAGAGATTTTTCTCGTATAGTAGGGGCAGATTGAATTCAGCAAGAGGGAACATAAAAATGTTGATGTGGGTGAAATTTGGGATTGTAATGTCAATTACGATCGGAAGGTTTGCGTTGGCGATGCTGACCCTCAAACTTCTTAGTGACGGGGTTTTCGAGTATGCACTCGGAGCCTTCGTTTTCGCTGTTCTGAGTGATGCTGATGGTACCCTTGCAAGATATTGGGGTGTCACAACAAAACTAGGAGCTTTCTTAGATCCTGTCGCGGACAAAGTACTCCTCGTCGCAGTTGTCTATGGACTCTATCAGTCAGGAATAGTGTGGAACAGTACAGACGCGCCGTGGGTCACATGGTCTCTATCGCTCATCATTCCGAGTATTGTGATGGTAATTCGAGAGATTGCCACACTACTTGGACCGAGTTGGGAATTCGGACGGCAACTTTACCATGGTGACAAAACATCACTTCGTGAACTTTTTGCTTTCGGGCATGCAGAAGCGCACACTAGACCTCCGTCTACACAGATGGGTAAATGGAAGATGGGTGTTCAGGGCGTTGCCATTTCCGTTCTCATTTCGGCGGCATGTACTGTCAGCTATCACACATGGTGGATAGATGCGACGGGCATAGCGCTTCTGGTTTTGGGAAGCATCCTCTACTGGCTTGCGGGCTATTTCACATTCGTGACAGGACTCGACTATCTTAGGAAAGTCGTACCTCAGTGGGAGCCTCCAATTACTAGCTTCCTCGGAAGGTGTTGGGTTCCGGCCTCGCTTGCGTGAGGAGACAAACGAGCGCGCGGTTGAAAAACCGCGCGCTTCTTCTTTTATACATAGTTTGACTATGCAAAATAGCTAAGGTACAGTGTTCGCATCGAGCTGGAGACAGCGGGCATCGCATCAGAGCGAATCAGACCTGCCGAGGTTTCGCGATCCCGAATGCGGGATTGCCTACTCCATCGATATTATTGGTCGATTTCTAATGTAAAAATTATGGCAAAATCAAAACAACAGAAAGAAGAAATATTGAAGAAACTTGAAGACGGGCTTAAAAACGCGAGCTCTTCGGTATTTGTTCATTTCACAGGACTCTCTGTGTCTGATGAGGGTGAAATGCGTT
>Ga0210057_1006813_pt1 | contig 14108 bp, 16 predicted proteins | sample CryGeyCG2114_010_2_FD_183968 | JGI IMG/M metagenome (GOLD analysis project Ga0210057, IMG submission 183968) | Groundwater microbial communities from aquifer - Crystal Geyser CG10_big_fil_rev_8/21/14_0.10 (SPAdes) (version 2) | ecosystem: Environmental > Aquatic > Deep subsurface > Groundwater ... | reverse complement strand
ACAACTACAATAATGGACGTAATTAGCAACACTATTCCTTGCTTAACATGATATTTTACAAATTTATCTTTTCTCATTTTTTCATCTAGAAAATACCAAATAATTCCTATTAACCAATAGGATAATGCTGCACAAATCTTTGTATTATCATTTTTTACCATTTTTATCACCTTTTTTTACTATCTAAAAGTTTAGACGATCTGCATATACATATAATACTGGAATCTCCCATTTTTTACATTTTATGACTTGTATTATTGCAATAACCATTAAGACTAATAGGCCAATAGTAAGCAATAAAGCTAGTAATCCTCCGAAAAGAGGGATGTAGCTTAGGACTGCAATAAAAATCCAACAAATAAATAGTATTAATCCCTGCTTTGCATGAAAGTGTACGAAGTCATCATCTTTCTTTACTAACAATGGGATTAAAACCAGTACTGGAAAATAAGATAAGATACCAAACACTTTTTGCTCAATAGAATATGGTTTTGACATAATTTTATAATTATTATTAAATATGATTTAAATAATTTGTTATTTTTTTGAGCTAATTATAGCTTTGTTGAGCAGAAATCAAAAATAAATTATTAGTAATTAAAATCAAATTTATTCCAGTAGCTAACAACTAAGCTTTTTGAAGCTGAATCTAATTTGTTATAATTATCATCTAATAAATCAATAATTATATAAAGATAAATATTTAAAAATCATAAATGAGACCATAAAATTATATAGTGAACGAAATAAGTATTCGTACATTTTGAATTTCGTTCACTATTCAGCAAATGAGATCAAATGTACGAAAATTAATATCATTTGCTATATCACATAACATTAATAAGTAATAGAATAAAAAGAGGTAATTTATAATGGTAAAAAAACATATAGGACTTAGAGTTGGGATGGAAGTTATTATTTTAGTTATCATGGGGATATTTTTAATCCCAATTGTTAATCTTTATTACTGGGCAGGAATATTCCTTATTCCCGCAGGTGCTGCAATAACAGCATATATATTAGCAGGAAAAGATAAGAGTAAAGTAAAAAATCTGGATTTAGTTAATATAATATTGGCTTTTGTAGCAATTATCCCTATTGTAGGTTACTTGTGTAGAATAGCTTCAATAATATTAGCAATTATTGCATTAGTAAAGATTAATCAAGAATAATCCAAATAACATATAATAATCAAAGATGAAGGACTGATAACATGACTAAAAAAATCAAGATAAAAAAGATATGTGTTTTATCGCTAGGGAAGATTTTAGGTGTACTTTATGCTTTCATAGGATTGATAATAGGGGCAATAATTAGCTTAGTATCGGTTATTTTCCATTCAGGCAGTTCTAGTTTTTTTGAAGGATTATTTGGTATTGGATCAATAATATTTCTGCCAGTATTTTATGGTGTTCTTGGATTTTTAGGTGGGTTAATTAGTGCAGCATTATACAACATTGTTGCTTCATGGATGGGCGGGCTTGAAATAGAAGTGTGAGTAATCACTTATTTGAATAAAAATATTAATAGTTATAGTTAGCGACATAAGTAACGCATAAATTTCTGCGTAAAAATATGTTCATTCCAAAATACCTCCAAAGCTTGTTGCATTGCTTACAAGCTGTGAACTGCCTGAATGGGAAGTTCGAGGTATTGAGCGCCCTGCACTTGTAAAAGCATACCAAAATAGTCATGATGATGGCCGCAAAGTAGTTATATATACAGACAGGTATGATCTTAATACAGATGGTTTTTTTGATGAAGAAGGAAATGGGTGTTATCAAACAGAACATCCTGAATACTATTGGCTTCCTCAGGTATTAAAAATTTATGATGATGAGAAATTGATAGATACTTGTATAACAAGTAGAGGTTTGGACTTAAATGATACAACAATGTATCAAAGACTTGCTAATGATGGTAAAACAATAATTACTCACAAAAGAGGCAAAGATTTTGGAACAGATGAAAATGGTAATAGATTTAAAGATCTTTCTTGGACAGAAATATCTAATATGTGTGATAATTACAGAACAGAAGCGTATACAAGAATAAAATCAGGAAATTGCAGATAGTTCTTTTAGCAAAACTATATAAACAATTCTTAAAACAAAGAAAATAATGGAAATTATTAAATTCAAAGAGTTCACATTAGATCCTTTTCAGATAGAAGCTGTGCATGCTATTGAAAATAATGAATCGGTAGTTGTAACTGCACAGACTGGCTCAGGAAAAACACTTATTGCTGACTATGTTATTGACAAGTTTATGAATTCTGGCAAGCGGGTTATTTACACCGCTCCAATAAAAGCATTGAGCAATCAAAAGTTTCGTGATTTTAAAAAAGCATATGGTACAGATAATATAGGAATCATGACGGGTGATGTTGTTATAAATTCAAATGCGCCAATTCTTATAATGACTACTGAGATATACAGGAACATGTTATTATGCAATGATCCTTGTGTTGCAGAAATAAGTTATGTTGTTTTTGATGAGATTCATTTTATCAATGATATTGAAAGAGGAACAATTTGGGAAGAATCATTGATTTTCTCACCAAAAGATATCAGATTTTTATGTTTAAGCGCAACTATTCCTAATGCCAGAGAATTTGCAGACTGGATTGAAGAGATAAAAGATCATAAAGTAAGAGTAGTAAGCAATGAGAAAAGAGTTGTTCCATTGAAACATTTGTTGTTTGATGCGTATTTGGGGGTTACAACAATTAGAGATGTTGAAACACATTCAAAAGAAATAGAAAACATACCTGAATACGGCAGAAGAAGGAAGAATCACAGAGGAGGCAGGAAGAAAACTTACCCTTTGCCCCACCATAATGATCTTATCAGGGAATTAAGAGACAAAGATTTGCTTCCATGCATTTATTTTATATTTTCAAGAAAAGCCTGCCAGGAAAAGGCAACAGAGCTTGCAAAAGAATTTAATTTTATAGATAAAAAAGATGTAGGTAGGATAATTTCGTTGTGCAACAAATATATTACAGCAGATATTAGAGCTCTTGATTCTTCCAAATTATTGAAAGGGCTTGTGCAGAAAGGCATTGCATTTCATCATGCAGGACTGCTTCCTAAATTAAAAGAATTAGTTGAAGAGTTGTTTGGGTTAGGACTTATTAAAGTGTTATATGCAACAGAAACATTTGCAGTAGGGATTAATATGCCTGCAAAAGCTGTCTGCTTTAACTCACTTGAAAAATATGATGGTGTTAATTTTAGATATCTGCATACAAAAGAATATTTCCAGCTAGCAGGAAGAGCAGGAAGAAGAGGCATAGACAAACTAGGATATGCAGTAGCAATGTTTAATAGAAACATGGACCAGATTGCAAAAGTCAAACATGTTACTGAAAAAGATATTGAGCCAATTATTTCACAGTTTACTTTATCTTACAATACTGTTCTTAGTCTGCTAAAACAGCATGATCATGAAGAGATTGAGATTATATTAAAACAGAGTTTTGACTGCTACCTTAAGAAAAAGAAGAAGAAAAACATCCGTATCATGGGAAGCTTTGCAAACAAGGTAAGGATTCTGAAAAAGTTTGGATATGTTGCAAATGATAACACACTAACTCACAAAGGAGACTTTGCAAGGATGATTTATGCATACGAATTAATTATTGCAGAACTATGCACATCAGGAACTGTTAAGGATCTGGATGATGTTGGATTTTTAACAACAATTGCTGCAATCATGTGGGAAGGACGCAGAGGAGTAAAATTTTACAAAAAGAATGACAAGAAAAAAACAGGCAAAGCATTGCATATTCTTAGCAAAGATGTATTTGTTTTCAAGAAATTAAATATTGCTGCTTTTAAGAGCATCCACCCTATTATTGATCACTGGTACAATGAAGGTGACTTTGTTGAAATGATGGAATTTTCTAATCTGCTAGAAGGTGATTACATTAGAATGTTCAGACAGTTAATTGATATGATGAAGCAGATAAAAAGAGCAACAGGAGATTATGATTTAGTTGATATTGTAGAAAGATGCACTAATAAATTGGATAGAGATGTTGTTAAGGTTGAGCTATAGGAAACCTTGTTTAGGTATTACAAACGTTTTATCGTTTACTTCAAGAAGAGCATTTAATTTTTGATATGCTACACTTCCAGATCTTTTCTCTGGAATTTTTTGTTCTAGAACATATGGAGCAACAGGTGATCCTGCAAATAATTCTATAATTTGATCTCTGACACCTTGTACTCCGCTCTTAAATCTAACGTTAGTAACATAAGACACTGGAAAACCACTTGATATTTTAGCTACATTTTTTCTTTCAATTCCAATAACATTTACAACATAAACTCCTTGACCTTCAAATTCTACAAACATAGCATATTTAATATCTGGTTTGGCAGGATTAGTAATACCTTGAAAACAATAATGTTTTTTATCTCCATATCTAACCATACTTTTTAACTGACCTTCCAAATTTGCACCAAATACATGATACTCATGTGGAAGATGAACACCATTTTTTAATTTAAGTTTTAGAGCAAGAGTTTCATCTGTATAACCTAACTCAATTGCTGCTTCTACTGCACCACTTAATGCTGAACGCAGATAAAGCCCTTTTTTTGGAGAACTTAATGGCATATGATCTAAATTAGGTAAATCTCCAAAACGTCTTTCTGCAAATCCAATTAATCTATCAATCAATGCTGCAGGATGTGGTCCTATTGATTTTGATAAACCTATTAATTGAGGGTTACATATTTTAACATCTCCACCATACTTTGAATTATCAGAATTAGGCGCATATCCCAATTCAATTATTATTCCTTGTCTGGCATTGCCAACCAATGGCAAGACTAATGAAGCTTCACTTACTGTGAAAGGATCTGTTTTTAATAAACCATAAAAATGAGCTTCTAATAATTCTGTTAATCTTTCATTGATGTCTCTTGGAGGCATTGCTTCTAGTTCATGTGCTATTTTTTGATCACCTGCCCATGTTTCTCCAGTAGAGTCTCTTTGTAATGTTAATAACTCTGGAGAAATACGTTTTGCATCTAACATTTGTGCTAATGTTCCTGCAACATGCATTCTAGAACCGTAAGGTCTTTGTTTGAATAAACTATCCAAAGCTAACAAATCAGTTACATCTCCTCTTACAAGATCACCATAATATTTTCTAGTATCTTGATAATAAGCCAAGACTGCACTAAGTGCTGGAGGTTCTGGAAGATCATAAGGCATTGCTCCTAATTTGATAACAACTGCCTGATCTCTATCACCGCTTAATGAATCTACTATTACTTGAGTTAGCAAATCATCTAATCTTCGACTATTAATATTCATAAACCAAAGAAACGCACTTTTACTTTTAAATTTACCTCTTTTAAGTGCGTACAAATACATGCATTTTATTGACATAAATATTGCTAATGCTGAATACTAAAGGTTCTGTCTCTAGGAGTGTAGTTGAATGCTGCAACACTTCTGAAATTCCCTAAAGCCTGCGTTAAAGTAGAGGGGTCGAAATATGTATTTTTGAAATCAAAGCTGACCTGAACTTTTAATCCTTGGAGAATAACATTAGGGATCATGATAACATCTGTAATCTGAGGAGAATGCAAACCTCCTGTATAACCAAGCATGAAAAAGTCATGATTACGGTTATTCTTTCTTATAGCAATTACATAGTCTTCTCCTGGAATTACAGGATGCGGGAATGGATCTGTTGCACCTGCTAGAATTCTTGGATTAACTTTATTCTGAAGTGCTTCTCCTGCATCTTTATAATCTGCATAATTGTATGCTCGAGGATCTGCATCAATAACTGTTTGCACTTGATCTTCAATATAGGCTGGAACAAGACCATAAGTTCTGTGAAATCTTGGTAAGCCCCTCAGAACCTCATCTAATGATAGTTTTCTTGTTGCCCAGCGCACATCTCTGCTGCCAAGATTAGAATTCATAGTAGATGAGTGTACATTGCAAACTTCTAATTGGCCAAAATAATTGTTTTGTAATCCTGAGTAACTATCTTTATATATTCTAAGTATAAACCTAAAGTTTCCTGCATAATTACCATCATTCAACATCTGAAAAGGGAATTCTAAAATAAACGGCTTACCTTTGGTTATAAAATGGTCTGCACCGCGCTTAACTGCATCATATATTGTTTTATCTGAACCTTGTTCTTTAAACCTTCCTGGAATATGTAATTCAAATATCTCTATACCCATAAAAACAAAGCATTATGTAATCCATTTTAAATTTTACTCCTTTTTAGTGGAGAGATAACAAAAATTTATATATCTAAACCACTTTTTTATTGTTATGCCAAATTTTTGGAGGATAGTCAACGCTGTAATTGACAAAAGCGATGTTTTGCTTGAAATACTAGATGCAAGACTGCCTTATTTAACCAGAAATAAAGAAGTTGAGGAAAAAGTAGGAATGACAGGAAAGAAACTTATCCTTGTCCTAAACAAAGCTGATTTGATAGATCAAAAAACAGCTGAGAAATATAAAAAAGAACTTTCTAAAGAATATCCAGTTGTTTTTGTTTCATCAACTGAACATCACGGAACAAAGATGTTAAGAGAAAAAATATTAATTGCCTGTAAAAAAGAGAGCATTGTTGTCGGTGTCCTTGGTTATCCTAACACAGGAAAGAGTTCTGTGATTAATGTATTAAAAGGCAGAAAATCTGCTTCAACCAGTTCTCAGTCAGGACATACAAGAGGACTGCAGAAAATTAGAATTACTAACAGGATACTCATGCTTGACAGTCCAGGAGTATTGCCTTTTACAGAGAAAGATGAAACAAAACATGTTTTGATTGGGACTACAACTAATGTTAAAGATCCTGATGTTTATGCATGTGAGATTATTAAAATATACCCTTATGTAATTGCTAAACATTATGATGTTGAATCTTATTCTGATGAATATGATTTATTAGAGAAAATTGCTGAAAAGAGGAATATGAAAATTAAAGGTGGGGAGGTTGATGTTGACAGAGCTGCTAGAATGGTTATTAGAGATTGGCAGACTGGTAAGATAAAACTAAACTCAAGTTTCTTTCACAAAGATTAACATTATACCTGATAAAGCAGTCAAACCAAGAGACAAATAAAAAGGAGTAGCTATGCTTATTTTGTCCCATAATATTCCTGCAGTCAATGATGCTGGAAGAGCACATAATCCAATTACCATTTGATAGCTTCCAAAACTGCTTGCTCTATATTTTTTTGGTGCAAGCTCTGATACAAACGTCTTCTGCACTGGTTCTAAAGCACCTTTATGCAGACCGTAGAAAATAAAAACAAAAATTATACCATAATAATTCTTAAAGAAGATTATACTTATGCACACTAATGCCCAGAACAAGTACGACATCATAAGAACAGGTTTTCTGCCAATTTTATCTGAAAGTTTTCCGAATGGGAGAGCAAAAACAGAAGCAACTGCAGTAAAGATAAGATAAAGGACAGGAACAAAAACAGTCTTAAACCCAAACTGCTTTGCATAAATTAGAAGAAAAGAATAGCTGAATGAGCCAAGCGCGAAAAATGAGCTGAGTAAAAGGAATAATCTGAAATCCTTGTTTAAATTTTTAAATGAAAGACCTTTGTATATTTTTATTTTTGCAGGTTTTTTTTCTTTTATCAGATAAAAAATTAACAATGCTGCTATCACTGAAGGCAATGATGCAATAATAAAGAGTTTTTTGTAGCCAAGAATGCTGAACAGCAATATACATAGTATTATTCCACAGACAGCACCTAAGTTATCCATTGCACGTAATATGCCAAAATTTTTACCCCTATTAGATTTAGCTGATACATCTGCAATTATAGCATCCCTTGGAGCACCTCTCATTTTTCCTGCTCTGTCCAATATCCTGAAAGGTATAAGATGCTGCCATACTGATGAAAAAGCATAGCCTATTCTTGATAATGAGCCAAATATATAGCCAAGCCAGACAAAGACTTTTCTTTTCCTTATTTTGTCAGATAAATAACCTGAGAATGCCTGAGATATTGAAACAAGCGCATCGCTAAGCCCGTCTATAAACCCAAGCACTGCCATGTTTGCTCCTAAAACTGATGTCACAAACAATGGCCATATCGGATATATCATATCAGAACCAAGATCGTTTAGAAAAGAAGCCAAAGCGAATACTCTTACTGTTTTCTTTGATTCATTTTTTGTCATTGAGATATTATTGAAAGTATTGGTTTAATTAGTTTGCTATCTTATTAAGCATATTCTAATTTAATATATGATATAATTCACAAAATTTAAATACCAACAGCTCACATCTATTATCATATGAAATACGAAGCTAAATCAATTATTATAGGCCGTAAGAAGCGTGCAGAAGGGGAAGAATACTGTCCATGCTTTGTTGCATTATTCAGCGTTAACAAGCCCCATAAAGGAGGAAAAGTACCAGATCAAATTCTTGATTACAGAGAAGTACGAAAAATATCAGTAAAAGGGCTTGATTTTGAATATCAATTAGAAGGAAGTGATATTGTTATTGAGAATCTAAGTGAATTAAAGATTGATAAAGTGAGTGAAGGAAGTTGTAACATTCTTAAAATTACTGGAAAGCAGAATTAATTATTCATACTGACTATTCTTGCCTTTGAAACAATGCTGGAAGAAATCACACTGACCAGTTGACCACCTGCATAACGGACCTGGCTTCAAGGGATAATCTTCTTTATTTTTTGTAGATGTATTAAGATGAATCAATTCTGCTTCGCATTTTGCATGATTAACTAATTCTTCATCAACATCAAGATGCATTTCATCATGCTTCAGGAAATCGACACCAACTCTGTCAGGCAGACGATTATGTGTTTCTTCATACATCATTGCATATAGTGCAAGCTGAAGTCTATATTCTGAACTTATTTTTGCTCGCTTTGATGTTTTGTAATCCATTAAAACAACTTCTCCATCTTTTTCATGTATTGCATCAATAAAACCTCTAATCCCATAAGTAGGAGACTTATACTCTATCTCTCTTTTTGGTGTTAATCGCTTAAATGCCTGCATCATTGGATATGTTTTCATTTCTACTGCAAGTTTTCTTAGGAAACGTGCATACCAGTTATTGACCATGTCTTTTGTCTCCTGAAAATAAAAATCAAGCTGAGGTCTTGTTAAAGAAAGTTTGTTTAATTCATCTGATGATCTTTGCCAATACTGATTAAGCATATCATTAATGAATATTTTCAAAACAAACATAAAGTTTTCTTCTGGCAGTTTCTGCACTTTAATTTTGAAGAAATCCTCTAAGACTGAATGAGTGAGCTTTCCCCTTGTTAAATGAATAGAAGGCTTACTTGGAAGTTTTTCAATGTAACAATAGTAATATTTTCTAGGGCACTGCTTATAGGTATTAATAGAGCTAGGGCTCTGTATACGAGCAAATGATAGTTTGTTGTTCACCTCTTCAGAATTAAGCATGAGATAGGCGGCTTTTGCCTTCTATAAATATGTTTCGATTGGCTGATTATATATTTTAATTAGAAATTAATTATTGTTTATTTAAAATCAGTTTTTAAATAATAATCTTCAAAATTATTATTTATATAAAGCACTACGACATTAAAGTCGTAGTACTGTCATCAAGCCTTACTTTTCAACTAAATAAATAATGGAACAAGCAGACCTTAATTATTATTTTTATGATGAATAGTTTAACAAGATTTTAAAAGCCTTCAAGGATACTTATTAAGATGCAAGAAAATTTAGAGAAAGTATCAGTAAGTCCAGACATATCTGTTTATAAGATAAATGGAAATTCATGTTTAACAAGATATATAGTATCAACTCCTGAAACGATGGCAATATGCAATAAACAAGAGATAATAGGTGTAAAATTTACAAACAAGATAAAAAAAGCTGTGGAAAAAACTTTGAATGCTATTCCTGAAGCTGATGCACTAAGGAAAATTCCTGATTATGAAAATAATGTTGTGTGCCTTCTTAGAGGCGGCTTGAACTTTGATGTGAGAGACGCACTTTCTAGAGCATACGGCAACAATAATCATTCAACAACATTTCTCATAACAAGGAGAAGCCAGGAAAACGGCACAAAGAAATGGATTGCAAAGGTTCAGAATTACAAAGAGATTTCATTGACAAGAAAAGTTGTTTTTTACCTAGGGGATGTTATAAGATCAGGAAAAAGCCTGCAAAAAGCACTTGCAACACTTGAACAAGTCATGCTTTTGGAAAAAAAAGCGTATGTTGAAGTGCGAAAATTTATTGTGTTTACAATTGGCTGCAAAAAAGCAGAAGAAGTGCTTGAAGAGTTTGACAGAAGATTAAGACAAAGATTCCCTGATTATGAAGGAACAACACTTGTTTATTTTGAAGGAAGATTTAACCTTGTAGAAGATGATTCTATACTTTTATCTGAGAAGAATACTGATTTAATCAGAAAAGATTGTTTATTATCTCCTGAATTTTATTTATCGCAGTTTGATGAACTGCATTATCCTTTAGAAAGGTGTGTACTTTATGATGGGGGAAGCAGGGCTTTTGATATATTCAACTTTAAAGAGGAGATTCAGACATACTGGACTTGCTTATTGCAGGAAGCTAAGAAAGGCTATACATTAAAGCAAGCCCTCTATGACAGATTTCCAGCTAAGCTTGCAAAGTTAACAGAGGACGGAAGTTCTGAAGCACTGCAAAAGTTATGTATAGATAGATTAGAAGCAATACAGTATCATGTACGTTAGTAACCTTCTACATTTTTTATAAAGTAACCTGTATATTGTTTGTATATTGTTTTTATATATCCATTTTTTTCTAATCTTCTTGATGATGTTTTTATATAGCTGTTTGTTATGTATTTTAGTTTCCCTAACTTTGTTAGTTTCTTTAACAGATGAGTATCTTCTGCAAGCTTTCTGTCTTCATCAAAACCTGGAAACAAATCTGCTTTGCAGAATATTAAGCCAGATGCTGCCATAAAAAAATGCCTGCAAAAGTTTCCTAATGCCCACATGATATGGGCCTTTGTTTTGTTTTCTAATGATAGAGTTTTTGTTGTTCCACCTATGTAATTTTTTATTTTGCTTATCTCTTTTAGTAGGTTAGGTGCTATTGTTGAATCTGCATCAATGAAAACTAATGTTTTGTATTTTGCTTTTTTTGCTCCTGCATTTCTTGCTGCTGAGACATTTCTTTTGTTTATTTTGTATACTTTTTTTGTGTATTTTTTTGCTAAAGTATATGTTTTATCTGTGCAGGCATCGCAAATTACGATGATTTCATAGTCTTTGAATGACTGCTGTTTTATAGAATTAAGACAAAGTTCAATATATTGCTCTTCGTTATGTGCAGGAATTATTATAGATAGCATGTTGTTGTATTAATAGCAGGGTTTTTAGAGTTTGTGGTTTAAGAACTCATTAACCCCTTTCAACACATCATCATAAATCCTCACTAAAGGAACATGATTGCTTTTTAATTCAACCAATTTTATGTTTTTATTACTCTTGCAATCACTCTTTATTAACTCATTCTTTGTTGACCAGTCTTTTTCTGCGACAAATATTAATGTTGGAACTTTTATATTGTAAGCATAGATTGGATATTGAAACAATTCTTTAACTAGTTTTAGGACTGTTGTTATTGGTGTGCCTCTGAAGTCTAGATATGGATAATACCATATTGGTCTTTCTTTGTATTTATGATAATCTTGAAACTTTAAAGGACGCTTTCCTGCGAATGGTTTTAATATTGTGTAGAACATTGATGCTAAATTGTTGAATAAAACTGGATGCTTTATGTAGCGTTTTGAGAATAATGTTAAAAGGATCATCTTTTTTACATTCCACCTGTGATTTTTGTAGAAGTCTAATGCAATTGATGCACCTAAGCTGTTTCCTATTAGTATTGTGTCTTTAATCTTTTCTTTTTTACATATGTCCCATATGTCTTCTGAGATTCTTTGAATTGTGATGTTTTTGGATCTGCTGCTTTTTCCGTGGTTTCTTATGTCTATTGCTATGAAATTATGGTTTAGATTGAAGAACGGCTTGTAGACAGTATGATTGCTACCTGCACCATGGATGAAGATAATTGTTGGTTTATTGTCTATTTTATTGTGTATGTAGGATAACAGAACATTGTCAGATGAGTAGGCTGTTTTTTGGTGCATTTTATTTGGAATATAATTGCTTTATAAATAGTTATTCGAAATATAGTAAACGACACAATTGACGCATAATATATAGTGAACGAAATAAGTATTCGTACATTTTGAATTTCGTTCACTATTCAGCTTATTATATTGAATCATAAATAAAAAATCATTTAACTAAAACCAGCCACTTACTAGCCCATAACATGCCTTCATCTGAATGATAAAATAGTGTTTTGTAGACCTTACCATGCTCGTCGTATAATTCAAGGAAGTTTTTATGGGCTTCAATGCGTTTATTGTATTGCTCTAAATAATATTTGGTTAGTTTTTTATCTACTTTTGCAACAACATCAATGTAGCATAATCCTAAATGAACCCATATAGTATTGCCTTCATAATTATTGGCTAACAATGATAAAGGAAACATGAAGTTTTTTGGGATGAATGATGTGTATTTTAAAGGAAACGGTTTGTCAAGATTGTTTTCTCTGATTTTTTTTATTGAGGATTTTATCATTTTCTTGTCTATGAATAGTTTGAACCAATAAGGAAAAGTGTTTGCATCACCACATACATAATTTGTTTCTTTTGTGTCTTTAAAATATTCACCTGTCCAGAAAGTTTGTTTTATTAATTCTTCATAATTGTATTGCTTTAATGGGTTATGAAGTTTTAAATTTGATGCTTCTCTTGAAATTACTGCTGCACAACAGTTGTCATAGCAACTGCTTCTTCTTTTTGAATTATCTTTTATTGAAGAGAAGACTTTGTCTGATCTAATTAATCCTGTTTCTTTGTCTATTATTATGTCGTAGAAATAATCAATCTCTGCTTCTAAGAATGGTTTGTATATTTCTATCAAGTCTTTTGCATCTGCGATTCTTAATGAGTATAGTAAGAATGCCAAAGTATCTGGTGCATAAGAGAAAACATTGAAGCCCTTATGATCCTGCGAGATTGTTGTACTTGTGTGCTTATCTCTGCTGTACACAACTAATGCGTAATGCAGTGTTTTCAGTACTTCTTTTTTATACCCTAATTTTATCAAAGCTTCTACGCACATGCTAAAGTCGCGCATGTAGAATAATGAGAAATGGCCTGAACTAACCTGAAAAAAAACATTGTTCCAGCAGTCATTTACTATTGACTTGCAGATCTCTTCTGCATCTCCTTCGTATTGTTTTATTCCTTCATTTTTTATTGAGATGCGTCTTTGGAGCATTCTAAGACCTTCTCTTATGTGATGGTGGTTGTACATGAGAAATAGATATGGAATTGAAGTTTATATGGTTTGTTTAAATAATTTAAATTACTAATAAGTAGTAAAATTTATAAAGAAATGGGAAATTCAGCTTAATATGTTACAAAGACAACATACAAAAGCTTATAATAGCATAAGTGCAGAATTAACTAGAAGAGTTCAAGTTATTTTTGAAGGATCATATGAGAGTGCTGGAGAAAGGCTTGCAGAGGTTTCCGAAATTAAACCTCAAACAGCAAAAAGATGGATTAAAAGTGTTTGTCAATATGGTCCTTCAGAGATTTCCGGAAGAAGAGCCACACAAAAAGGAATGCAGCTAGAGCGTCTTGCAGTGTTTTATGGATTATTAGGAATTGAAGAAGATCATGAAATTGTTGGATTAACACAAAGTATTAACTCACAATTTCAATATCCTTTTCCAAAATATGAAACAATAGACTGCAGAGTTGAAATAAATTTGCCAGATGGTTATGACCTTAAGCCAGAACAAGTTAAGCATTTAGAAAGACTTGCTACATTGTATGCCGTCAGTAATAAATAAAACTATTCACCTTGCTTTTGTTGTATATCTTCGTATAATCCGCTGGTTAAAAGTGCAGTTCTGTATTCATCTTCAGTGATTTTGAATGGGTCGCTTAGAAAGTCATGTTTATCATACCATGCTTTAGTTTTTTCATCAGCCCATTC
>Ga0210057_1006812_pt1 | contig 14111 bp, 12 predicted proteins | sample CryGeyCG2114_010_2_FD_183968 | JGI IMG/M metagenome (GOLD analysis project Ga0210057, IMG submission 183968) | Groundwater microbial communities from aquifer - Crystal Geyser CG10_big_fil_rev_8/21/14_0.10 (SPAdes) (version 2) | ecosystem: Environmental > Aquatic > Deep subsurface > Groundwater ... | reverse complement strand
TCAGCCAAAGAGAAGATATGGTCGGCATTGATTCCCAGATCATACTGCATCCACAAACTTGGGTGGCTTCGGGTCACGTTGATTCCTTTGCCGATCCTTTGGTTGAAGACACGGTCACACACAAACGTTATCGCGCCGATCACTTAATTGCCGCTTGGCTGGAAAAAGCAGAAAATCAAGGCAAACTGGCGGGGGCGGTTGAAGATCTTTCGATCGATCAGATGAATCAGTTTATCCAAACCAACAACGTTAGTAGTCCTGACGGCCATCCAGTTTCTGAGCCAAAAATTTTCAATCTGCTGTTTGAAACTGCGATCGGTTCGGTTACAGGGGAAAAATCAAAAGTCTACCTGCGGGGCGAGACTGCCCAGGGTATCTTTACTAACTTTAAAAATATTTTAGACTCCAGTCGGGTTCAACTGCCGTTTGGAGTCGGACAAATTGGTAAAAGCTTCCGTAATGAAGTTACCACTGGGCAATTTGTGTTCAGAACCCTGGAGTTTGAACAAGGAGAAATCGAGTACTTTTTTGACCAAGCTGAAACTAATTGGCAACAACTACTTAATGACTGGAAAGCGACGATGTGGCAGTTTGTGACAGTCACCCTAGGCGTCAAAGAAGAAAACTTGCGCTGGAGACGCCACACCGATACCGAGCGCAGTCACTATAGTCTTGACACCTATGATCTGGAGTACAACTTCCCTTTTGGCTGGAAAGAGCTCTGGGGACTTGCCTATCGGACCGATTATGACCTCAAGCAGCACACGCAATTCTCAGGTGTTGATTTAAGCTATACTAACCCGACGACTGGCAAAAAATTTATCCCGCACGTGATTGAGCCAGCGGTTGGCTTTGGTCGTTTGTTCTTGATGATACTTGTTGACGCGTATCATCAAGATCAAGAAAAGAACCGGCTGGTGATGAAAATTGCTCCCGCTTTAGCTCCCCACACCGTTGCAGTTTTTCCGCTTGTTAGGAACAAACCAGAATTAGTTGCTCTGGCTCGCCAAGTTTTTGATTCTCTTAAAGCAACTTTTACAACTGTCTGGGACGACCGAGGTAATATTGGTAAACGCTATCTTTCTCAAGATGAGATTGGAACGCCTTTCTGTCTCACCATTGATTACCAGTCGCTTGCAGACCAAACCGTGACAGTTCGCCATCGGGATACAGCAGAACAAGAACGGGTTGCTCTGGCTGAACTAACAGCCTATCTACAAACAAAACTAGTTTAAGCACTTTCCTGACTAAAAATAACTCTAGCAAACACCCTATCAGCTAAGGTAAACTTGAAAGGTTGTGTACCCAAAAAGGAAGCTTACATGAAGAAAAAACAACTGATCCTTGTGATAAGTAGCGTATTTATTTTGGCTTTACTGGCTGGTGGTTTATGGTATGTTTTTAGCCAAAAGTCCACAGACGAACAAGCACAAACCAATAATAAAAAGCGAGTAGTTGAGCCAGAAAATGTGATTTCAGTAGCTGAGAGACCAGTAATTTACCTAACCCCAGAAGCTGATGGTCACAATATTTCTATTTCTATTGAGTCCATCAAAAAACCAGCCACAGAAGCTGAATACACTATGGAGTATCAAACTGGCACTCTGGTCCAAGCTCAAGAGAATGTGATCCAATTAGCCGAGCTTCCAGTCAAAGAAACTGTCTTTTTAGGTACCTGCAGCGCTGGTGGTAAATGCACCTATCATGAAGATATTCCAGGAGGGTCTTTAAAAACTCGGTTTAGTGGTGGAACAGACAGCTATGTGCTTAAATCAGACTGGAAATATATTGATAACTCAGCCAAAGCAACGGCGTTTAGCTCAAAGGACGCCAAATTTCAGATCAGTTCTGATGACTTAAAAACCCAAAGATACCTAATCATCTTCAATGGTCCAGGCTACCCAGAAGGACTAACCGGCACGGTTGTCTCAGATCCATACACCTTGCAAGCTAGTGGTAAATTGTTGGGCACGGCCGAGTTAACGATTCGCGCCACTGAAGAGGGCAACTTAATAATTATGGGCTGGGACGGTTCTAGTTGGCAAGATTTTGGCGGGACAGTTGATGGCAAGAACGTTACTGCAAAAGTTGATTTGTTGCCGTTGTATATTGCTGTAATTAAATAAGTTTCTTTGTGATTTTGTTATAATTGATTGATATGGCTAGGATTGTACTTATTCATGGATATAGTATTGGTTTGTCAGCAACCAAAGATCCGGTACCCTCAGATCTTCGTTTTTCTGGCTTCTCGGATCAGCTTAAGGCCGGAGAAGCAGTAGTATTTCCTTGGTACCAGGAAGAGAATCATTCTTTTTTATCGCTTATTAACCCCTTCTTCCTATATCAAGTCTACACAAAGGAAAAGATTGCTAGTGAGTCAGAACGGGTCTTACTAAATCTCAAGGACTTCTTCAAGGCTGAACAGCCAAAGATTATTGTGTGTCACTCACTCGGAGCAGCCCTTCTGATTCAGTTTCTGAATAGATACAAACTTGAAAGATCAGTTCAAGATATTGTTTTTGTACAAGCAGATCTTTCGAATAAAACCCCGCTGCCAAAAGATCTTTTTCAAGTAAAACTTTTCAATATTTTTTGCTACTGGGATCCCGCACTCATGGCTTCTTGGCTAATTAATGGGGTACAACCCGCGGGATTAACTGGTTGGGAACAGCCTGAAGTAGAAAATAAATTTGTTCCACTCTTTGGTCACTGGAACTTACACGATGCTAGCATTAGTCAAAAACAATTTGCCCAATTTGTCTCCTCGTTATAACTAGAGTTTTTTTTCATCCTAATAACATCAATTTGCCCGTTCAGATTTGGGTATTCTTTGTCTTTACAGCGTGTCTTGTCGTGGCTATACTTTAGATTAATTGGAAAAGAATGGGAAATTGGCTTATATAAAAATGTTACTGGGTAAATATTATCACACCTTAGAAGCCAATGGCCGACTTTCTTTACCCAAGTCATTTAGGGGAGTCTACCCGTCATGGATCGTAACTAGAGGACTAGACGGTGGATTGTTCCTAATTGGCGAAGAGGTGTTTAAACAGGAGCTCGATCAATTAAGCGAGCGCTCTTTGACAAAGAAACGAAATCGGGACTTTATTCGACTAATGACGAACGAAGCAAAACCGGTAACACCTGACACAGCTGGTCGAGTACAACTGCCTGAGTACTTGATCCAGTTTGCCGGTCTAAAAAAAGAGGTGGTGATTGTGGGCAGTCTCAACAAAATTGAGATCTGGGATCGCGATCGCTACCACACCTACTTGGATACGGTCGAACCGGAGGCAGAAAAAATTGCAGAAAGCCTAGATGAGTCCGCAAACTAGTGAGCATAAATCGGTTCTCTTGGATGAAGCGGTTGAGTTGTTAGCGGTTGAACCTGAAGCCTGGTATGTTGACGCGACTTTTGGTCGGGGCGGTCACACCGCTAAGCTACTGAGCCTTAAAGCTAAAGTACTCGCCCTTGATTGGGACGAAGCAGCAATTAAGGCCGGAGAACGCCAGTTTGCAACGCAGATCAAAGCTGGTCAGCTTATCTTGGTCAGAGAGTCATTTAGTCAGCTGGAAAAAGTTGTCTCCGAGTTAATTAAGCAATCACCCAAAGGCATTCTCTATGACTTTGGCACCAGCAGCGATCAACTAACATCAGGTGAGCGGGGTTTTAGTTTTTTAGCTGATGGCGAGCTGGATATGCGAATGGATACTCGGCTAGGTGTTAAAGCCAAAGATTTGTTAGCCCTCATTCCAGAAAAACAGTTGGCACAATTATTCTGGGAGTATGGCGGAGAAGAAAAGTCCAGACAAATTGCCAAAGCCATTAAGAGCTCAGCGTTGCCAATCACTTCGACCTTGGCTTTAAGTAACCTTATCAGCGCAGTCAAACGTCAACGGTCTGGGAAACTCCATCCCGCCACAAAAGTCTTTCAAGCGTTAAGAATTGCGGTCAATAGTGAACTGGATGAGATTGATCAGTCACTGCCACAAGCGCTTCGCTTACTCGACCAAAAAGGCAAAATTGTGGCCATTTCGTTTCATGAAGGAGAAGATCGAATTATCAAGCAGCTATTTAAAGCTTGGGAAGCCGACCACAAAGGAGGGCAACTGACCAAAAAACCAGTTATCCCCACCGATCAGGAAATTGCTCAAAATCCTCGATCAAGAAGCGCAAAATTACGAGCCTTTAGAAAAAACTAAACATGAAAATTATCACCATCTATTATCTAATTCTTGCCGCCATTGGAGTTGGGAAAACCCTGACTACCCTCTACGCCAGAAGTGTGGTCATCAATCATGGTAACCAGGTTTATCAACTACAGCAAGAAAAATATCAGTTGCAACAAAAAAAACTAGCACTGATGACGAGTCTTTCAGAGAAAAATTCAATTCTAACCTTACAAGATCAAACTGATTTATCAGCCTATGAACCAATTGCAACCCCAATTGTACTGACTCTGCGCTCACTTGCCTCTTCACAACTCTAATCACACTCTCTAGGATGTGGCTATGCTACGCAACGCTGACCAGACTGAAGCTGAGCAACAACTTAATTCCCGTTTTCAAATCTTTAGATTAGTAGTTTTAATCCTTTTTGCAGTCGTGATTGGTCGGTTGTTTTATTGGCAAATTATCCAGGCCTCAGATTTACAAGCGGAGGCAGAGGCTCAATACCAGCGCAGTTCAACCAAGTTTGGTAGCCGCGGTTTGATTTTGACCGCCGATAACCATTTGCTGGTGGCCAATCAACAAGTCTATCGAGTTTTTGCCCAACCCCAAACCTTAGATCAAGATCCAGTGGTGATAGCCAAAGTTCTCAATCCAATTTTACTTAAAGACTTTGACCAATATCATTCTGCTAGCTCGGCCGTTGAGAAAGAGCAGCTTGCCATAACGTCAGAACTGTCTTTAGTCGAAAAGCTTTCTAAAAAAGATAGTCGCTGGATCAGCTTAGCAACCACAATTTCAGACTCAGTTAAATCAGAAATCTTGAACCTTCATCTCAAAGGGATAGGTTTTGACCCCTACGAGATACGCAGTTACCCAGAAGCCTCAATGGCCGCCCAATTAACCGGCTTTGTTGGCAAAAATGAAGCTGGAGAGGATACTGGCTACTTTGGGATTGAAGGTGGATTAGATCAAGAGTTAAAAGGTCGGCAACTCAAAACTACTATTTTAACTGACGCTTTCGGTCAGCAATTAACCGCAGAAAAAGGCAGCCAGCGTGAAAACTTAAATGGTAGGGATGTCACTTTAACGATTCGCCGTGATCTACAGTACCTAGCCGAAAAAAAGTTGGGGGAGGGAATCAAAAAATATGGCGCTCAAGCTGGTGAAATAATTATCCTAGAACCAAAAACTGGTAAAATTTTGGCGTTGGCCACCAGACCTAATTACAACCAAGCCAATTTTTATACCTTTGACGCTAGCCTCTACCAAAATCCCAGTCTGAATAGTTTGTATGAACCTGGCTCAACCTTTAAGCTTCTCACCGTAGCGGCTGGTCTAGAAGAAAAAGTCATCAGCCCTACCACCGAGTGCAGTACCTGCTCAGGACCTCGAGTGTTTGGTCAATACGTGATTAGAACTTGGAACGATCAATACAACCCCAACATTTCGATGACCGATGCCTTAGCTAAATCTGACAACACCGCAATGATTTTTGTGGCCGAAAAATTAGGAGCTGATCGGTTAAAAAAATACCTCCATGACTTTGGCGTTGGCGAGGCGCTGCATATCGACTTACAAGGCGATGTTGATACACCGTTCCCCCAACATTGGGGTCCAGTTGAGTTAGCCACTATTTCATTTGGCCAAGGAGTTTCTATTTCTAGTTTGCAACTTGTCAGAGCCGTGGCCACGATCGCCAACAAAGGCGTGATGATGCGACCACAAATTGTTGATGGGGTGAGTGACCCAGCCACCGGTGAGTTTACTCCCTCAGAGCCAATCACAGAACGAACGGTAATCTCACCAGCTACTGCCGACCAGTTAACCGACATGATGATCGAGGCGGCGCTGCATGGTGAAGCCCAGTGGACAGCTTCAAAAACTCACCAAATTGCTGGTAAAACTGGTACTTCTCAGGTCGCCGAGGCCGGTGGCTATAACCAGGACAAAACTATTGTTAGTTTTGTAGGTTTTGCTCCACCCCAAGATCCAAAGTTCGTGATGCTAGTTAAGTTAATTGCCCCAACCAGTTCGATCTGGGCAGCTGAAACCGCGGCTCCTCTCTGGTACAGCGCCGCTGATGAGCTCTACCTAGCGCTCAATATTCCGCCAGATCGCTGAAGTGCCAACAGCAAAAGAAAATCTGACACGAGTGCTTTATAATGAGCCCCAATGGAAATGATTCAGTATTATTTGAAACGGTTATTTCACTTTATCAAGACTGGTTTGTTGCAAGGTCTGCCGGCTCAGCTCGCTTCAAATTTTGTTAATCAAAAGTTAATCATTAGTGTCATCACCGGTACGGATGGCAAGACCACTACTGCAACTTTGCTTTATCACTTTCTGAAGACCAATGGCATTCAGACTGGTTTGATTACCACGGTTGCCGCCTATATTGGTCAAGAGGAAGCCGACACTGGTTTTCACGTTACCGCCCCACAACCAAAAGAACTGTACCAGTTGATGCAAAAAATGGTTAGGGCAGGCTGCACCCACTTGGTACTTGAAGTGACTTCGCATGGCATCTATCAATATCGAAATTGGGGAATCACCCCCAGCTACGCCGGTTTGACCAATATTTCTCGAGAGCACTTTGATTATCACTTAACCTATCAAGAATATGTTAAAGCCAAGCTTTCACTCTTAAAAAAAGCCAAAGTCCTTTACCTCAACCAAGACGACCAGTCGTATTCTGCGATCAGAAAACTTTTTCCAGGCATAAAACATAAAACTTATTCAGCCGAAGATCAACTGCCTAAGTTGGTACTCTTGGCAATCAAAACTAGATTTCCAGAAAACTACAACCAAATGAATGCCCGATTGGCCGTCCAGCTTGCTCAAGAGCAAGGGGTAGCTGATCAAGTAATTGCTAAAGCGATCAAATCCTTTCCGCAAATCCCGGGCAGAATGGAAGCAGTTGCCTCAAAACCAGTCAGAATCATCGTTGACTTTGCCCATACCCCCAACGCTCTCAGGCTTGCTCTCACCGCTCTCAGAAAGAAAATCCCTAAACAGACTAATTTAATTGCTGTTTTTGGCTGTGCCGGTCTGAGAGACCAAGGCAAACGACCGCTGATGGGCAAGATAGGGAGTGAATTAGCCGATCTAGCCGTCTTAACTGCCGAAGACCCCAGAACCGAAAATATCTGGTCAATTCTGCTTCAAATGAAAGATGGCATTGTGAGCAGTCACAGAAAAGTCCTCTCAATTCCAGATAGAAAAGCCGCAATTACTTTTGCCATTAACAAGTTGGCAAAAAAAGGCGATACAGTGGCTATTTTTGGTAAAGGTCATGAGCAAAGCATGTGTTATGGCACAACTGAAACAGCCTGGAGTGACGTGAGCGTTGTCAAAGAGTTACTAGCAGTCAAGCCATAGAAAGTTTTGATGCCAAATCAAGTCAAAGTAGTGGTGATGGGTGGAGGCACGGGTATTTATCCCGTTGTCACCGCTTTGAAAGAACTTCCGGTCAAGATTTCAACCATTGTAGCCGTCTCAGACTCTGGTGGCTCAACCGGGCGGATTAGAGACGAATTTGGCTTTCCTCCGGTTGGTGATCTCCGACAATCGTTGGCGGCGTTAGCCCAAGACGATGGTCAAGCCTGGATTCGCAAGATTTTACTGTATCGATTTGAAAAAGGCACCAGTTTACAAGGCCACAACTTGGGTAATCTGATTTTGACCGCGCTCCAAGACATGACCGGCAGCACTACCCAAGCTTTGCAGATTGCTGAAAAGATTTTTCGATTAGAGGGTGACGTTATTCCAGTCACCGAAGAAAACGTCCAGCTTAAAATTAACTACTCAGATGGCAGTTCAGCTACGGGCGAACACATCTTGGACAACAATCAAGCAGTCGGCAAAAAAATTAAAACCGTCTCATTGATACCAAATGGTAAGGTTAATCCAGTTGCTACCGCCGCAATTCAAGCTGCCCATCTGGTCATCATTGGTCCCGGCGATTTTTACGCTAGCTTGATGGCCGTCTTAGTTGCTAATGGAATGAAAACAGTGTTAACCAATTGCTCAGCAAAAGTTGTTTATGTTCTTAACCTGATGACTCGCAGCACTCAAACTTCAGATATGAGTGCGGCCGATCACGTCAAGGGAATCGAAACCGTGATCGGTAGAAACATTGATCAAGTAGTCATCAACGCTTCCACCATCCCCAAACCAATCCTCAAACTGTATGCCGCTGAAAATGAGTATCCGGTAAAAAATGACCTCACTACCAATCAGAGAGTGATTATGGCACCACTACTAGAAGAAGAACTATTTATACAATCCCACAATGACACCGCTCATCGATCATTATTGCGGCACAGTCAAGAAAAGCTTAAACAAGTGTTAGTCAAGTTACTATGAACTTCTTTGATCATCAACATTTTTATTTAGTCGGTATTAAAGGTGTGGCCATGACGTCTCTGGCTCAATTATTGCTGGATGCCGGCAAATCAGTTAGCGGTAGTGATCAGGGAGAAGAGTTTGTGACCCAGACAAAATTGGATCAACTGGGCGTGACCATTGACGCTGATTTTGCCGCTCAGTTGCCAAAAAATACTGATTGCGTAATTTATACCGCTGCTCACCGAGGCAAGTTTAACCCTCAAGTACAAGCGGCGATTAAGTTGGGTACAGCCGTTTATTCGCAGGCGGAAGCCTTGAGTTGTTTTTTCAATCAAAAAAAAGGCATTGCTGTGTGTGGAGTGGGCGGCAAGTCAACCGTCAGTGCCATGATCGCCTGGATATTTGAAAAAACTGGCCGACCTCAATCGTTTTCGGTTGGCGTTGGTAACATTCTTGGGTTAAACAAAACTGGTCGCTGGTTGCCCTCAAGCGAGTATTTTATTGCTGAAGCGGATGAATACGTCACTGATCCAGAAGCAATTAAACAAGGCGAACCAGCCATTGCCCGTTTTTCGTATTTACAGCCACAAATCACAATCTGTACTCATTTAATTTTTGACCATCCGGATGTGTATCCAAATGAACTGGCGACAATTCAAGCCTTTACGACTTTTTTTGACCAGCTAAAAGCCAATGGCAGCTTAATCATTAATCAAGCTGACCGGGCAAAAATTGGCCAGACCAAGGCCAAGCTACTCAGTTTTGGCAACTCGCCTCAAGCTGATGTTTACTACCAACCAATCTCAAACGATCAGCCAGGTATCAATCAGGCCGTGATTCATTACCAAAAGCAAAACTTTGAACTTAAGCTCACAGTTCCTGGAGAGTATAACCTAGAAAATGCGACTGCCGCCTGTTTAGCCGCGGTGGTAGCTGGCGTTCAGTTTGACCAGGCCGCCCTAGCCTTGGCCAGCTTTCAGTCAACTTCAAGAAGATTCGAAAAAGTCGGCCGCTGGCATGGTGTTGAGCTCTATGACGATTATGCGCACCATCCATCAGAAATTAAGGCAGTGGCCGCGGTGATTCCTAACTGGTTTAAAGGCAAAACATGTCTGGTCGCTTTTCAACCTCACACCTATTCCCGAACCAAACAGCTGTTTAATCAATTTGCTACCGCTCTGGCACAGATAAACCACCTAGTGTTGCTAGATATCTTTGCTTCAGCTCGAGAACAAGCCGATGATGCTGTTTCAAGCCAACAGCTTGCCAATGCTGTCTCACAAATAACTGGCCAAGCCGTACCAGTCCTTCATGACTATCGGCAGTTAGCTGAGTATGCCCAAAAACAGCTGAGTGTAAACCAGATTTTTCTGACCCTGGGTGCTGGTAACATCTACAAAGCTCACCAGTTGTTGTTGTCTGAATAACGCTGATAATTAATTCGACTTGCTTGGGTAAGCAGGTTATAATCTCTGCTATGGCATATCTTGACCAACTCCAAGCTCAGTTTCCCGAGATTGAATTTGAAGCAGAACAGTCATTGGCACCGCACACCACCGTTAAAATTGGTGGACCTGCCGAAGTGTTTTGCCTCCTCAAAGAAAAAGTTCACTTGATTAACGTTACTCAGTTTGCCCTGAAACAAAATATACCCTTGACCATCTTGGGTTGGGGAGCAAACTCACTAATTTCAGACTCCGGAATCCGTGGTTTAGTGATTAAAAATCTCTGCCAAGAAATTACCGTTCATCCACAATCGCAAACTGTTGAGACCCAAACTGACCAATCCACAACTACTCCAGCTCGATGGCAAGCTGCCGACCAGCCAGAAACTGGCTACAATGCTGGAGCAGACTTCTCACAACTTGACTACTTCGAAGCTGAGGCACCACGAGTGCTAGTCACCATGGATGCGGGCGTTTCGTTGCCTATGGCAATCAATACTTTGCTCTCGCAAGGCATCACCGGCTTACAATGGTACACCCGGATCCCTGCCTCAATCGGCGGCGCCATCTACAACAATATTCATGGCGGGAAACACTTTATTGGCGAGCTACTCCAGTCTGTCCAAGTGATTGATCAAACTGGCGAACTCAAGCGTTACTTAGCCTCAGAACTTGAACTTGACTATGATCACTCTCGGTTTCATCACTCAAAGGAAATTATTATTAGCGCCGACTTTTTACTCTTCAAAGGTGCTGTTGAGAAAGCAAAATCAATTGTGATTGCCTGGGCCAAACAGAAAGCCATTCAGCCTCAAAACTCGCTTGGGTGTGTTTTCCAAAATATTACCGCAAAAGAACAAGCCCGGCTTGGGTTACCCACTCCCAGCACCGGCTACCTAATTCAAAAAGTGCTTACTTTACAAGGGTTGCAGATTGGTGACGCCAAAATTTCTGACCGGCATGCCGCTTTCATTGAAAATGTTGGCCACGCTACCGCTGCAGATTATCTGGCAGTCATCAGAAAGATCATTCAAGCCGCCCAGGCAAAGTGTCAACTTCACCTCAAACCAGAGATTTTTTTCTTGGGCTTTACCGCCTCAGAGCTAGACGGTATAGTTCAAACTGCTTCAGCTGAATCTAGTGCTTCAGCCTAGACCCAGGGTGATTTATACTGAAGCGTAGTTTCAAAAGGGCAGGATGGAAGTTTTTCAAGTCACCGGTGGTACTCCTCTGTATGGCTCTGTCCGTATTGGCGGCGCTAAGAACGCTTCCTACAAGCTGATGATTGCTTCGCTGCTGGCTAAAGACGAATCAAGGCTGCTCAACTTCTCAAAAATTAGTGACGTTGAAATGGTAGCTCAAATCATTGAAAAACTTGGCGCCAAAATTAAGCGAGCCGGAGAGCGGGCAATCTTTATCAATCCAGACTCACTTCACTCTTTTGATCTCAGTCACGATGATGGCGAGCAAGGCAGATTCTCAACCATGTTTATTCCAGTTTTGGTGGCTAAGTTTGGCCAAGCCATTGTCCCTCTTCCAGGAGGGGATAAAATTGGTAAACGGCCACTGGAGCGTCACTTTGAAGGCCTGAGCAGCCTGGGTATTACTTTGAAAGAGGAAAACGGTCTGGTCTACGCCACCAGCAATGGTCTGATTGGCGCCAGATACCGCTTCAGCAAAAATACTCACACCGGCACCGAAACCTTGTTGATGGCAGCAGTTTTGGCCACGGGCACAACAATTATTGAAAACGCGGCTGAAGAACCAGAGGTCGATGACTTAATTGCTTTTTTGAATGAAATGGGTGCAAAAGTGACCAGAAAAGAGCCGCGGGTAATTGAGGTTCAAGGAGTAAAAGAGTTGCATGGTGCGATTCACAAAATTATCCCTGATCGCAACGAGGCCGTGAGTTATGCCTGTGCTGCCCTAGTGACAAAAGGCGATGTGATTATCGAAAACGCTAAAGCCGAACATTTGCACGCTTTTTTAGACGCCCTTGATCAAATTGGCGCTGGTTACGAGGTTGGCAACTACGGAATCAGATTTTTTTATCAGGGTGAGCTTAGAGCAACCAATATCACGACTCAGGTTGCCCCTGGATTTATGACCGATTGGCAACCGCTATTGGCAACCGTGCTGACTCAGTGTCAAGGCGAAAGTATTTTACACGAAACCATCATGCAGAATCGGTTTGCGTACGTCGAAGCCTTAACTGAGATGGGCGCCCAGATTGAACCCATCCAGTTGTCAATCAGTAATCCCGAATCTTTTTATAACTTTAATCTGACCGATGAACAAGATCAAGCCTACCACGCCATTAAAATTACCGGACCAAGGCAGTTGCGCTCGGGCAGATTTCGGGTACATGATTTACGGCATGGTGCTACACTGATACTAGCAGCACTGAGCGCAGTTGGGACTTCAACTATCTCGGGGGTCGAACAAGTTGATCGCGGTTACGAAGCCTTAGCCGCTCGACTTCAATCAATGGGAGCCAAGATAGAGCGCGTCAATAATCAAGACCTGGTATGAACACACTAGCCTTGCCGTTGGGCATCCTTTTATTCTCTTTTTTGTTAACCTCGGTGGCAATTGTGCCGTTCATCAATTTACTTTATTTTTTGAAGTTCCAGCGTTTGCAACAACAATCCCGCGACGTTTTTGGCTCACTAACACCAGTTTTTAACTTATTTCACCGAAAAAAAGCAGGGGTGCCAGTTGGTGGTGGCTTGTTGATTATTACCGCTGTATCACTCCTTTTTGCGATCATGTTGCCCTTACTCAGATATTTCGGGATCAACATTACTAGTGTTCATCGAGACATCACCTCCGAAGTAAATATTTTATTTTTTACCTTTATGTCGTTTGGGATTCTGGGTTTATATGACGATATCAAAAAGTTCTTTCAGCTCGAAGCAACGGGTTTTTTCGGCCTCCGCTTAAAGCACAAATTTATTTTTCAGTTGATCTTGGCATTTATTATTAGCATTATGCTGTATCAAAATTTGGGAATTTCGTTTATCAACATTCCCTTTATTGGCACGTTTAATCTAGGTATGTTCTACATTCCATTTGCAACTTTCACCATTGTTGCTTTCACCAACGCCGTCAATATTACCGACGGTTTGGATGGGTTAGCCGGCGGGGTGTTGATGATTTCACTCTTTGGCCTCTGGATTCTTTCCTCAACTATTCTAGACGTGCCACTCTCGATGTTCATTGCCCTCTGGATCGGAGCGTTACTCTCTTTCCTGTACTTTAATGTTTTTCCAGCCAGAATTTTTATGGGCGACGTTGGCTCGATGGCGTTTGGCGCTACCTTGGCGGTGATTGGCTTATTGCTAGGCAAGGTCTTTAGTCTGGTTATCATTGGCTTTATTTTTATTCTTGAAGTAACTAGCTCCTTGATTCAACTATTGTCAAAACGTTTTCTAAAAACAAAAGTTCTGCCGGCAGCACCGCTACACCTGAGCTTGCAAAAAATGGGTTGGGACGAACCAAAAATTGTGCAGCGTGCCTGGGTGGTTCAAATTTTGTTAACCTTGTTTGGGGTTTGGCTGACCTCACTGTAACCCTTTGTGCAACCAGGTGTTATCAATGTCATCAAGTATGATACATAAATCTTCGGTGTCATCAACAATCGGCATCTGGGTGGTTGCCCTAGTTTTTATCTTAACCTGCTTGGGTTTGGTTTTTGTTTTTGAAGCCTCAGTGGCCGAAAGCTTGGATACCTTTGGCGACCGCTACTATTTGTTTAAGCAGCACTTGCTCGGATTAGGTGCGGGTTGGCTGGCTTTTGTTGCTGGCTTAGTGATTCCGGCAAAGTTTTGGCTAAAATCTAGTCAATTTTTATGGCTGGCTGGCTTACTCTTATTAGTTTTGGTTTTTGTTCCGGGTATTGGTTTGCATCTCAACGGTGCCGCACGCTGGATCTCTATTGCCGGTTTGACACTGCAGCCAGTTGAATTTGTTAAGTTTGCCCTGATTGCCTATTTGGCGGTTTGGCTGCCAAAACATAGAGAGTTGTTGCCATTTTTAATTGTTTTGGCTCTGCCAACCAGTTTACTGCTTCTTCAACCTGACTTAGGTTCGTTACTGGTGGTGCTAAGCATCGCCGGTAGTCTTTTTTATATCGCTGGCGGGAAA
>Ga0210057_1006810_pt1 | contig 14113 bp, 15 predicted proteins | sample CryGeyCG2114_010_2_FD_183968 | JGI IMG/M metagenome (GOLD analysis project Ga0210057, IMG submission 183968) | Groundwater microbial communities from aquifer - Crystal Geyser CG10_big_fil_rev_8/21/14_0.10 (SPAdes) (version 2) | ecosystem: Environmental > Aquatic > Deep subsurface > Groundwater ... | reverse complement strand
CCTTATTGCCTTTTTTATCCTCGCCAACATTCCCCTCTTTGGACTTTCATCTAATGCGCTTTCCCGTTTCGAATATCTTGCAATTATTCTCGGGACAGATTTCGGAAGTATAATCTCTCTTGGTATCGGTCCGATTGTTATGGCTTCTATTATTCTTCAACTTTTGACGGGTTCAGGAATAATGAACATTGACACAACTACCGACGAAGGTAAGAGATTTTTCCAGGGGCTTCAGAAAATTTTGGTTTTCGTTTTCATAGTTTTTGAAGCAATGGTTTATGTTTTAATGCAGGGTCTTCAAGCAGCACAGGGATTTACTCTGGTTGTTATTTTCCAGTTGATTCTCGGAGGGCTTGCTATCTTTTATATGGATGAACTAACAACTAAGTGGGGATTCGGCTCAGGTGTTAGTCTGTTTATCGGGGCAGGAATTTCGTGGAGATTAATAACAAGTGCGTTACAGTTTATAGATCAACAGGGAAGAAACTGTCTACTTGATTTCAAGAATGTTCCATGTTCAGGAAAGATTCTTGTTCTTATTCAAGCAGTGATAAACAGGTACCCCGTTGAACTTCTTTCGGCCGCTGCAGCGATAATTTCTACGGTTTTGATTTTCCTCCTGGTTGTTTGGGCACAGTCATTGAAAGTGGAGATTCCATTATCTTTTGGAAGAGTTCGTGGTTATGGAGTGAAGTGGCCTCTTTCATTTTTTTACGCATCAGTTATCCCTGTTATTTTGACTGCTGCATTGATTGCAAACATCCAGCTCTTTGGAGGATTGATTGAAAACGCGGCGGCGCCTTGCCTCACTGGAGGAGTTTGCACAGGTACGGCTGCGATAGCATCACATTTTACATTCTTAGGAACCTTCGTTCAAGGACAAGCAGTTTCAGGACTAGCATTCTGGATGGGTTCAACAAACATTCTTGAATTGCTTATAAGAGGAGGACTTTTGACAAGATATCTTGTGCAGGGAATAACTCACATGATTTTCTTTGTATTTTTTTCAACGCTGTTTGCTGTTTTCTGGGTAAAAACTTCGGGGATGGATTCAAAAAGTCAGGCACACAGGATTGCGGCTTCAGGACTTCAAGTTTCTGGTTTCAGGCAAGATGAAAGAATCCTTGAAAGCATCTTAGACAGGTACATCATGCCTTTGACGATTATGGGAGGAATTGCAATTGGTTTCCTTGCTTCAATAACCAACTTGCTTGGTGCTTTAGTGTCGGGAACGGCAATCCTTCTTGTCATTATGATTATGTTCCAGTTCTATCAAAACATTGCACAACAGCATCAAATGGACATGCATCCTCTGATGAGAAAATTTGTGAAGAGTTAATCTTTAAAAACCACTTTATCCTTTTTCTTTGATGGATAATTCAGGCAAAGAGGGAAGTTTTACACCGGTTTTTATTGCTATGATTATTTCGTTAGTCATCGCATTTTTCTGGGACCGTGCTTCTTTCATAAAAAGTGCTGCTCACACAGTTCTCAATCCTACTTCAGGAGCTCTCCTTAATTGGAATCTAGATTGGGGTATGGTCCTTATAGTTTTGATTATCTCTTTTTTTATGACGATTATCCAAAAATACGCAACAGATCAAGAAACATTGAGAGATATGAAGAAAGAACAAAAAAGATTGAGTGAAGAGATGAAGCAATTTAGAAACAATCCTGAGAAATTTATGGAGCTCCAGAAAGAAAGTATGAAGTTTATGGCCCCGATGATGAAACTTTCAATGAGGCCAATTATTTACACGGCAATCCCCTTAATCTTATTTTTCAGGTGGTTTATGGATTATTTTGCGACCGCAGGAGGTCAGCATATATTTGGCTTCTTTAGTTGGTTTTGGTTTTATCTTCTAGGTTCAATGATATTTAGCTCGCTTCTTAGAAAGTGGATGAATGTCGTTTAGGGAAGAGAACGCAGATATATATCTTCTAGCGTAAGAAAGTTAATAAAGGAGTGATGTGTAATCTTTATATGAAAACAAGAACAGGATTGGGTTTGGCAGGAATTTTAATTGCGGCTGGCACGGTTTCTTATCTTGCAATGAGAGAGGAGGCGCCTTCGGGCCCTGTAGAAGAACCAGTAACTCAACCTGCACCTCGCGTACAGACTCCAACACAACAAGCACATGTTAGGTACACTGTTAAAAAAGGAGATTATCTTTCTAAGATTGCTTACGATAGAGGATTTAGAGGTCATTCAATTTATGACAAAGTTTTAGAGATACAAAATTTAAGCGGACTCGGCCCTGAAAGGGATATCTACAAAACAGTCGACGGAGAACTGGTTAGGGGACAAGATGGTTATGTTGACTTAATTTATCCTGGTGAAGTTTTGGTTTTGAACTAGGAAAACTTAAAAACTCTTTAATTTTATCAGAGAAATGTTAACCGAAGTTTTATTGAGATTTCTAATTTTATTTTTTGTTCTTACTTTTTTTATTACAAGTTTGCTAGCATCCTCCAAACTTTGGCAATGGTACAGTAGAAAAATATCGCCTCTCCCTAATCCTGGGCCGAAAAGAGTAATCTATTTTACACTATATAATTGGTGTTTAATGAGACATTTTTTAGGCATGCATGGACATAATCCAAGACTTAAAGGAAATAAAACCTTCAACAGATGGAATATGGCCTCAAGGATATCTTTAATTCTCTTTATGCTAGCTGTAGGGGCATATTCTTTTGTCGTTTTTTGAAAAGTACAAAAACTTAAAAACCAATCTCTGTTTGAAAAATCATGGAAAACGAGAGAGAGTTGAATTCCAGGCAACAAGAACTTTTGTATAAATTTAGTATGTTTGAACAACAAATTCAGGCGCTTCAACAGCAGTTAAAAGTCGTGGAAGAAAGTAGCATTGATTTAAACAGTTTGAATTTTGGACTGGACGAATTGAAAGGTAAAACTGATGAAGAAATTCTTGCTCCTCTGGGAAGAGGAATTTTCGTTAAGGCCAAACTCGCTTCAGAAGATTTACTTGTTGATGTTGGAGGGAAAAATTTTGTGAAAAAGAATATCGAGGACACAAAAAAAATTATCGGGGAGCAGATAGGTAAATTAGAAAAAATAAAAGAGGACTTGGATAAAAAACTCACTGGAATCGATAAAGAATTGATGCAGACTATTGAAGAAGCGCAAAATGCAGAAGAGGAAGATTAATTCATCTTCCTTACAAAGTGCCCGTATCCCATCAAGCCTAATTCTGTAATAACTCCAGTAATATATTTTTTATCAACAAATTCGAAAGCAGGATTTTTGATTTTAATTTTTTTAGGGGCATTGTCCCAAACCTCATTCAGATTTCTTTGCTCAATTTTTATTTTTTCTTTTGTAAACTTCCAAGAATCAGCCACTATGTAAAAAGGGATTTTTTCACTTTTTGCCACGCGTGCAACTAATTCTGAACCGACCTTGTTTATTATTCCATATCTTGTCAAAGCGTCAGCACCAATAAATACTGCATTCACTTTCTTTGTTCCTTGCCCTCGAGACATGGCAATCCCGATTCCAGAATCCACAAATAGAGTAACTTTTATTCCTTCCTTCCTTAACTCTCTCGCTGTTTTTCTCCCTTGGAATAATGGCCTGGTCTCTGTTGCATAAACTTCAAAACGTTTTCCATGTTTGTGTGCATAAATCAAAGCATTCGTAACATTTGTAGAATGGCAGTGAGTAAAAACCACGTCTCTTTGTTTAATCATCTTGAAAATATTTTTGTTTATTTTTTCCTGAGCATCGTCGAAGTGTTCCAATATTTTTTTATAAGAAACACTTTTTTCAGCTAGTGCCAAAACACGGTGCATCATAGGTTCTGTGGGTCTAGATTTTAGAAGAGTTCGTTTCGATTTATTTGTAGGAATTAGGAAATAAGCTTTAAGTGCCTGGCGAGCGATGTTTCTTGCACCTTGAATTTTTACAGATTTTATGTCACGCACGATTTTATCAAACTGGACCCTCTTCTTTTTTTCAGACATGTTAATTCAACTTCAAGAAAGTTTAAAAATTCTCTTTTTTTAATGATAAGATGTTAGAGAGTATGGTAAATCCTTCTAAGTTGGAAAAAGGACCATGGAAAATGTTTTTTGTGGGGATACTTTATGCGTCCCTATCGATACTTTTAGTAAAATGGTTTTTTTCAGCAGATGCAGTTCTTTCAAATTATTCGGGAATGATTGTCGTGACATTTTGCGTGATGTTTTCAATTCCTTTCATGTATTACATTATTAAAAAAGAAGAGGAGGAAGATGAACAAGTGTTTGGTTTTTTCAGTGTTTGGAAAATTCACAAGGATGCAATTTATGCTTTTCTTTGGCTTTTCTTAGGGTTCATAGTTGCATTTTCATTTTGGTATATAATTCTTCATGATTCAACATTATTCAATGCGCAAATACAAACTTATTGCAGAATTAACAGCCCTAGGAATATAGATCAATGTGTTCAAGGTTATGACTTTTCGCAAACCACCGGCGCAGCAGTGAAAGAAATAAGGTTTTTGTCGATAATTGAAAACAATATCTATGTTATGATTTTCACACTCTTACTATCTTTAATCTTCGGGGCGGGGGCCATATTCGTTCTGGCCTGGAATGCTTCAGTGATTTCTGCAGCCATAGGAATCTTCACAAATCACAACATAGGGAGTATCCCTTTGGGAATATTCAGGTATATGGTTCATGGGTTTCCTGAAATTGCTGCATATTTTATAACAGCATTAGCCGGAGGAATATTTGGGGTGGGAGTCATCAGAAACGGGATAAAGGACAAAAGGTTCGTCCATGTTTTGGAGAATACTGTTATGCTCCTTTTCATGGCTTTGGCGATTCTGGTCGTGGCAGCCATTGTTGAAGTTTATTTCACTCCTTTATTGTTCGGGTGATGTTCATGAAACCCAATTCTATAAAGTTTAAAAAACCTAGACGCGTGCCTTGAAAATGGAGGCAATTTTATCTGTATCTTTTTTCATCAGTTTTTTTCTGACTTTTTTTACAATGCCTTTTTGGATAGATAAGGCAAAAAGAGCAGGTTTAATCTGGGAAGATATGAACAAATATAATCACCCAAAAAATGTGGCGGGGTCGGGAGGAATTGTTGTTGTTATCGCTTTTGTTGTGGGAGTTTTGTATTATGTGGCAGTCAGAACTTTTGTGATTAAAGACTTGGATGGTGTTAGTCTTAATATTTTTGCTTTGCTGAATGTAATTCTTATTCTTTCTATTGTGGGAATAATAGATGATTTATTGGGCTGGCATAACAAAGGGCTTTCAAAAAGAACAAGAATACTTTTGGCGTTTATTGCATCGATACCCCTTGTAGTCATTAATGCAGGAAGTTCCAGTGTAAACTTTCCCTACTTTGGTTTAGTTGATTTTGGGATACTTTATCCTTTGGTTTTGATTCCTTTGGGAATTGCAGGAGCCACCACAACGTACAATTTTTTAGCTGGTTTCAATGGACTGGAAACAGGGCAAGGAATTATTATTCTTTCTTTCCTAAGTTTTGTTGCTTATGTTAATGGCTCTCCCTGGTTGACCATCATAGGGCTAGTTATGGTCGCTGCATTGATGGGGTTTCTGTATTATAACAAATTTCCGGCAAAAGTTTTCCCTGGAGATTCTTTAACGTGGACGGTCGGAGCACTAATCGCAGGCATGGCCATACTTGGAAACTTCGAAAAAATTGCTGTTTTCGTTTTTATTCCTTACATTCTTGAAACTATTCTTAAGTTAAGGGGAGGACTTGAAAAATCTTCTTTCGGAAAACCACAAAAAGACGGAAGCCTTGAAATGCAATATGACAAAGTATACGGGCTAGAACATTTTGCAATAAAAATTTTGAAGAAAACAAAAAAGAGAGTTTATGAGAGTGATGTCGTATGGTTCATCCACGGATTCCAGATATTATTTGTTATTCTTGCAATAATTCTTTTTATGTGAATTTGTAAAGTTTTTAAAGGAAATTATCTTTGGCTTGTCTATGAGTGAAGACGATTCAATCACAATAAACGCAGAGGGTTTGAAAGAAAGCGCCGGAAAAGTTTCTAGATTTTTCAAACAAAAGAAAGTTCTGGCAAGTATTTTTGTTATTGCGTTTTTAGCATTTTTAATTATAGGGAGTTCGATTCGTTTAGAAAATGTTCCTTTGTTAAAAGATTCTACAACCGGCCAGTACATCCCCGCCGCCCTCGATCCATTCTATTTTTTAAGGATTGCTGAAACAATTGTAAGCCCAGGAGGTTTGCCCAAATATGACTCATTTAGACAACCTTTTGATGTGCCCTTCACTAACGAAATTCTTCCGCAGGTCCTTGTCTTCACATATAAATTAGTTAGTGTCTTCAACCATGAGGTGAGTCTACAGTATATAGATGTTATCTATCCTGTGATTTTTTTTGCACTCGGGCTTATAGCGTTTTTCTTTCTAACATATGCTTTAACAAGCTCCAAATTAGCCGCGTTACTTGGGTCTATATTTCTTGCGGTGATCCCTTCTTATCTTTACAGAACGATGGCCGGATTTGCAGATCATGAGCCCATAGGAATCTTTGCTTTTTTCTTGGTTTTACTATCTTATACTTACGCAATGCGAACCTTGGATAAAGATGAACGAGATAAGAAAAGTTTTTTGAAAATAATTTCCTATGGAATCTTAACAGGACTTCTTTCATCCCTAACAATAGCGTCGTGGGGGGGTGCAGCTAACTTCATATTTATGATTATTCCCTTAAGTTTTGGAATTTTCTGGGTGGTTAAATCTCAAAAAGTAGAAAGGGAAATGAATCATGAAAAACAATTTAAGAGATATATCTGGTTTTATCTTGCATGGTTTTTGGCAAGTATAATATCACCTATGATTTATGGATTTGACATCCTAACTTCAATCTCAAGAGTTACTCTGGCTTCTACAAGCATCTTGTCGGGAGCTGTTTTTCTTTTCGTCATTATGGATTATTTATTTATCACGAATAAATTTGGATTGCTTCATAAAATCTCTGAAAAATACAGAGTGCTTTGGAGCTCTTTGGCGACAGGCATTGTAGGAATTATACTCATGACTATTCTAGGACATAACATTCTTTCAATTATCTCTGATTTATATTTTAGGCTGTTCAATCCTTTTGCAGCAGGAAGAGTCGGACTTACAGTTGCTGAGAATAGACAACCCTACCTTGATGAGTGGATTGCTCAAACAGGAAAAATTTTCTTTTGGTTATTCTTGGGAGGAGTAATCACATTAGGAATTAATTTTTCCTCAGCAATCAAACATAATAAAGATAAATTTATTTTCTCTTTGCTTTGGATATTTTTTATTCTAGGACTTTTGTTTAGCAGAACTTCCCCCACTTCAATCTTAAACGGAACCAGCTTTATAAGTCAACTGTTCTACATAGGAAGCATACTCCTTCTGATAATTTATTCTATAAAAATTTACTTCAATGACAAGATAGAGATTTCGCCTGAGATGCTTATAATGTTTTCCTGGACCGTTTTCATGTTAATTGCCGCAAGAAGTGCAGTCAGAACATTTTTCTTAATAAGCCCATTCGCTTGTTTTGCTTACGGATTGCTTGTAGTAAATCTTATAAAGTATGTGAAAAAAAGTAAGGATGATTTGTTAAGGATGATTCTTGTAATTATGCTTATAGCTGTTGTAGTTTTGTCATTTTTTAGCTTCAATAACATGATTACTGCTTCAAAGGCTCAAGCTAAATCGACAGGACCTTCTGCGAACTACCAATGGCAAAATGCAATGCAATGGGTGAGGGATAATACTCCTGCAAATTCAATTTTCTTACATTGGTGGGATTACGGTTATTGGGTTGAATATTTGGGACAAAGACCAACTCTTGCCGACGGAGGACACTTCCAAGGAGCGTTTAGAAATCACCTTATAGGGAGATATGTTTTAACCACACCATATCCAGAAACAGCGCTCAGTTTTATGAAAACAAATAACGCATCATACTTACTAATTGATCCAACAGATCTTGGAAAATATGGGGCATACAGCATCATTGGTAGCGACTCTTCAGGAAAAGACAGATATTCTCAAATACCTGTTCTTCTTTTAGATTCTTCAAGAGTTCAAGAAACTGCCGACAGTCAAATCAGACTTTATACCGGAGGAACTTACATAGATGAAGACATTATTTATCCTGGAGAGGATGGACAAGAAGTGTTTTTGCCCGCTGAAAAAGCAGGATTAGCCGCCATTGGAATAGATGTTTCAAAAAATAATTCTTTGAAAGGCGTTTTTGGAATATATATTTATAATAGCAAGCAAGTGACAATCCCTCTAAGATATGTTTATTTCCAAGACAGGTTGGTGGATTTTGAAGGAGGTCTTGACGCAACAGTTAGAATCATCTCGTCAGGATCGACAGGAAGCCAACAACAACTCCAATTAGATAAAATGGGGGCAGTGATTTATTTTTCTCCAAAGGTTTCTAAGAGTTTATTCGCTCAGCTTTATTTGATGAATGACCCTCTTAATGAATATCCCACAATAAAGCTTGCACATTCGGAGCAGGATGGAGTTGTACAAAGTTTGAACAGCCAAGGTGCAGATGTAGGTGAATTTATTTATTTCCAAGGGTTTAGAGGACCTATAAAAATCTGGGATACCAGAACAATTCCACAAAACATTGTTACAAGTGAAGAATTCTTGAGGACAGAGGGAGAATATGCTGAATTCGATAATTTAACTTTTACTACATAATATAGGTTCTAACTCCACAATCTTTAAAATAGAATTTTTGTGATTAAAAGGATGGCAAAGAGCGGTTCTTTGATTGCAATTGTTATTGGAACAAAGGCTGAATTAATTAAATGCATGCCTCTGATGATTGAACTGCAAAATCAAAAAAGGAAATACTTGTTTATACATACTGGCCAGCATAGCCTAAAAAATGCGTGTGAAGAATTTGGAATAAAAAGACCAGATTATGTCTTGAGCGTTGCACCTGAAAAGAATACTAAATTTTGGTCTAAGATAAATAAGAATTCTTTATCGTGGTTTTTGGGAATGATTTTCAAGATAAGGAAAGTGGTGAATAAAACTTCTCCTGATTATGTTGTTTACCATGGAGATACTATGAGTACTGCTGCGGCCGCAATAGGTTCGAGCAAAGCACTCAATCCGAATAAAACCTGGAGTAGTGTTCACCTTGAAGCCGGGCTGCGTTCGGGAAGCTTATTCGAGCCATTTCCAGAAGAGATTTCAAGAAAAATAAGTGATAGATTCTCAGATATTCTTTTAGCAGTTTCAGATTTTACAGAACACAACTTAAGACGAGAGCAAAAAAATAGAAAAAAGAAAATAATTCAAACAGGGAATACAATAGTTGATTCTGCTTTAATCACTTATAATAATGCAAAAAAAGAATATAAGAAAGAAAAAAATAAATACGCCTTGATAAATGTGCACAGACATGAAAATTTAAGGGACATAGGGAGAATGCGGAAAATTATTGGAATTGTTCGGGGAATAGGGATAAGGGCAATTTGGCCTGTCCATGATAACACTGCAAAATTTCTAAGAGACTATGGTTTGATGAAAGAGATAGAGAAGAATAAGAATATTGAAATGACTCCTCTTAAAAACTACAAAAATTTTATTTTTTTATTGGCCAATTCAGAATATCTGATTGCAGATGGGGGTTCAATTCAAGAGGAAAGTTTAGTTTTCGGGAAGCCTTGCATTATTCTCAGAAAGAAAACAGAACGGCCAGAAGGCTTGGGAAGCGGCATTAATTTTCTGACTGGATTGAATGTAAGTAGAACGAAAGCATTAATAAAAGATATAGAAGGAGGTAAATTGAAGTTTAGAGGTTTTGAAAATCCTTACGGCAAGAAAGGCCTTAGCAAGAATATCATAAAAATTCTCGATGGCATATAAGATAGTTGCATAAACCTTAAAAATAAAATCAAGCTAAAATGAAAATGGACTGGAGAGGTAAAAGAGTTCTCATCAATGGGATAACTGGATTCATAGGTTCTAATCTTGGAAGAGAGCTTAAGAAGAGAGGGGCAATAATTCATTCCATAGACAATTTTTCTTATATTGATTTTGATATTGCAAGAGAAAAAATAGAATTTCTCAATGAAGTCAATCTTGTTTTTGGAGATGTTTCAAAAAAAGAGACTTGGGCCAAAGTACCTAAAGATATAGAATATATTTTTCATTTTGCTGCACCTTCTTCAATCACTCTTTTTAAAAAAAATCCTGAAAAATGTTACAATGAAACAGTCTTCGGTTTTAGAAATGCCTTGGAATTTGCGAAAGAATTTGGCGTTCAAAAAGTTATTTACCCTTCGTCTGGAAGCAATTATGCAGGAAATGAATTCCCTCATAGGGAGGATATATATCCTCAACCAAGGAATCTTTATGCGGCTGCAAAAATTGCCTGCGAAGGCCTAGCAAATTCATACGCAGATTTTGTGAATTGTATTGGCCTGAGAATTTTCGGAGGATATGGGCCAGGAGAAGAGTGGAAAAAAGATTTTGGAAGTGTTCTTTATTTATTTATCAGAGACTATATGGAAGGCAAATCGCCCGTTATTTGGGGAGACGGAAATCAGACAAGAGATTTTGTCTATATAGATGACATTGTTGAGATGGTTATTCTATCTGCAGAGGTAGGGCACAAAGGAGTGGTTAATGTTGGGACGGGAAGGGCAATATCTTTCAAGAATCTTCTAGAATCAATTAAAATCACATTGAATGCTGAAAAACAACCTGAATTCATTCCTAAAGATAAAAACTACGTTGACAACATCAAGGCAGATCCAGATTTAATGAAAAATCTTTTCGGGATAGAACCTTTGAGCGTTGAGGAAGGAATTAGAAAATTTGTAAATTATTTAAAAACAGGCCAACGAATATGAAAGTCAAATCTCGGGATAAAAGCAAAAAAATAAAGGTCTACATCAATCCGGGCGTGCATCCCCAGTTTGAAGAAATAACAAGATATCCTCCGGAGGGTGTAGAATATTTGGTTGACAAGACTAAAGGAGACCATAATAATGAATGGATGAGAAAGAAAAGGATATTGATTACACTCGTGCAAAAATATCTTCAACTTCCAAGAATAACCTATCTAAAAAAAGCAAAAGATTGCGATGTGATCCATTCGACAAGAGGCATCATGCCCTTGAATAAAAAGCCATGGGTGACAGATATTGAATCTGGAGCTGCGTTTGCAGGATTGGAATGGACTTCTTTGAAAAAACCTTTGATGAAAAGGCTAATAAGAAAATATCTTTCTTCAAAATACTGCAAAAAAATACTACCTCAAAGCGAAGCTGCTAAAAAAAGTCTTCTTGAGAATATCGACTGCACAGGATTTGAACACAAGATAGAAACTCTTTACCTTGCATGGCACACAACCAAATTGAAAAGAAAGCCATCGAAAAAGGTGAGGATTTCGTTCATAGGAAGGGACTTTTATCACAAAGGAGGAAGTGATTTATTGGAAGCTTTCAAAATTCTTAATAAAAAATATCCTGGAAAATTGAAGTTAAAATACAAAGGAAACGTCCCAGAGAATAAAAGAATAAATCTTCCAAACGTTGAATATCTTGAGAATATTCCTGATCCAAAAAAGTTTTATGATGCAATTTTTGGAGATTGTGATATTTATGTGCAACCTACGACAATAGATAGTTTTGGCGTGTCTATTTTAGAGGCGATGTCTACAGGGCTTCCAATCGTGTGCACGGATGATTTTACACTTCCTGAATTGGTTGAAGATGGTCACAATGGATTTTTAGTAAAAAGTCCTGTTCATTGGTACAAATATCTTAGAAGGGGAAGTAAAACTTATGACAAAATAATAAGAAAACCTCATCCAGAGACAGTAAAAGAATTAGTTGAAAAAATTTCCATTCTGGTAGACAAACCTAAATTAAGAAAAAAGATGGGCAGAAATAGTTTCAAAATGGTTGAGTCGGGAAAATTCTCAATCAAAGAGAGAAACAAAAAACTTAAAAGGATTTATGAGGAAGCGTTGGGATAGGAGATTAGGGATTTCCAAAATTAGTTGCAATCCAATAAACAGTATAGTTTGAAGCCGGAGAACCTGCCCCAACCTTTGATAGACAAATGTTGAAACCAGATGCGGAAAGAGAACCTATAGAAACAACATTATCTTTTGCACCGCTTTGTACATTTCCAACAGCTACAGGCATGCTACCAAAAGATGTGTTGAATGAAACCGCTTGGCAAGTGTCTTCTGTTACTGTAACTGACCCTGATTTAATCCCAGATTCCACAACAGGTTCTGATTTACAGCTGATAACTCCCGCACCATTGTAAATAGAGGATACATCTGTAGAGTTTATTGTATTGTTTAAAATCCATACTTCACTTACATACTCATCGTCTGTTGCATCTCCACCTAGAATGTGTCCTATTGTAAAATCATAAACATTTTGTTGCAGATTGTTTGTAACTGAAATAGTGCTTTGAACTGTCCCATTTACATATAACGTTAAGTACGTTCCATTGTAAGTCATAACTGCAAAAATATTTTGGTGAGACACGTTTTGTATGCTATCTACATCGTAATTGCTTGCTCCGTTATTTATACTAGCCCTCATATAAGACGAACCCACTGTTGAAGCTCCTGACATCCAATATGATCTGGGGGCAGTAATACCTCCCTTTCCTAGAATGTAACTTGTTTTCGCACCAGTTGGACTTCCTGTTGAATTAAAAGAGGCACCTATTGTGAAGTTTCAAGTGATATTTAGACTTGAACTACTTGGAATTGTTATGTTATAAGGATTTGAAAAATAATACGCTTTTCCCAATGTTGCAAACTGGGACTCTACACCTTGAACTCCACCCATGTTTGTTCCATTATTCACTTGCCCAAGTCCGTAATCAATAACACTGCTTCCAGAAGTTTCATCTAAAGTCCAACATGAAACTACTTTATCTTGGAGATAAGTCGGAAAATTAGCACTAACAAAGTTTAATCCTAAGAGGAGTATGAAAACTAAGGATATTGAAAGTAAAACTAAACCTCTTTTCATTAAAAGTTTTAAACCTCTAAAGTTTATATATCCTTCCATTATATCTTTTGGAATATATTTCCTAGTATAGTATTATTTTCCTAACAACAAAACCCAAATCATTAAAAAGGACAAAAGATATTTTGTTTTCATGTCTAAATTTAAAGAATCGTGGAAATATTTTACAGTAATTTTTCAGATAAAAACAAATTACCTAAAGTATTTGAGAGCGGTCTTGATGTATAGACTGAAACGCATAGTGGAATTTCCTGAAGCTAAATTGACTCTTAAAGGTGCGAAGTTTTTAACTAGAGGAAACAGCATGGATATTCCTCATCTTTCTAACCAATATGAAGAAGAAACAACAAATCTGTTACTTAGTCTAAAACCAAAGATATTTGTAGATGTTGGAACTCATGTCGGAAGGTTTTCAATATTACTCTCAAAAAGAGGATATAAAGTGATCTCTATAGAACCAAGCAAAGAAAATCTAGCTCAACTTAATAAAATATTAGGCTAAATAACTTGCAAGATAAAATTAAAGTTATTAATGTGGGGTGTTCTAATAAAGAAGGAAAATCAACCCTCTATTTTATGCCTCATAATGAGGGGCTTTCTTCTCTAGAAAAAACAGAAGGAGCACAAGAAGAGACTATTACCCTTAAGAAACTTGATAATATAATTAAAAATCTTGAAATAAACTCATCTTCTATAAACGTGGTTAAAATTGATGTAGAAGGTTTTGAATTGAATGTCTTGAAAGGTTCACAGAATATCTTGAAAAGAGGTTCTCCTTTTCTTATTATAGAAATAACAGACAAGAAAAAAGAAAGGCCAATAATAGAGTTTCTTAGGGGATTCGGTTTTAAAAATAAAGAGATTCTTGATGGGAGAAATTTTATTTTTGTGAAATCTAAAACTAAGCTAGTTTGAATTTTATATTTTAGAGTTAAGACACTCATACAATTTTTTATATCTCCCAGCAAGTACGGAAAGACCTTGTTCTTTTTTGAATCTTAAGCATTCTTTTTTCATTTTATTATAATTTTTAGGGCTCATCGATTCTTTTATTGCTTTAGGAAAATCCGAA
>Ga0210057_1006808_pt1 | contig 14116 bp, 10 predicted proteins | sample CryGeyCG2114_010_2_FD_183968 | JGI IMG/M metagenome (GOLD analysis project Ga0210057, IMG submission 183968) | Groundwater microbial communities from aquifer - Crystal Geyser CG10_big_fil_rev_8/21/14_0.10 (SPAdes) (version 2) | ecosystem: Environmental > Aquatic > Deep subsurface > Groundwater ... | reverse complement strand
GAAGTGGTAAAATAGAAATGAAATGGCGGCAAAACGTGATTTTTACGATGTTTTGGGTGTTTCCAAAAATGCTTCTGCAGCGGAGATAAAAAAAGCCTATCGGAAATTAGCTCTTCAATGGCATCCGGATAAAAACAAATCTGCTGAAGCCAATGGAAAATTCAAAGAAATCAACGAAGCTTACGAAGTCTTATCTGATTCTCAAAAAAAGCAAGCTTATGATCAGTTTGGTCATGCTGCTTTTGATCCTCGTTACGGTACTGCTGGCCAAGGTCCTTTTACTTATACCTACACCACAGATGGTGGTGGTCCAGGTGGTTTTTCCGCCAAAGGCGGACCAGCCTCTGGCTGGGATTTTGGTGGCTTTTCAGATCCTTTTGAAATTTTTGCGCAATTTTTTGGTGGAGGTTCACCGTTTGGCCAGGCTTCGAGAATGCCTCGGTATGGTTTGACTTTATCTTTTATGGAAGCGGTTAGAGGGTGTGAGAAAGACGTGGCTATTGATGGCAAAAGGCGCAAAATTAAAATTCCGGCTGGCGTTGATGATGGTTCAAGAGTTAGGTTTGAAGATTTTTATGTCACCATTGACGTTCTGCCTGATAGGATTTTTCAACGTGATGGGGCTGACGTTTTTGTCAATCAGGAAGTTTCTTTAGCCATAGCCATTTTGGGCGGTACGATTGAAGTGCCGACGATTGACGGTGAAGTGAAATTAAAAATCCGGGCTGGCACCCAACCCGGCACCATGGTTCGCCTCCGGGGCCGGGGTATTCCTCGCCTCCATGGTTTTGGCAAAGGCGACCAATACATCCGCCTCCGGGTTAAAATTCCCCAAAGGCTCTCCCACAAGCAGAAAGAGCTGATTAACAGCTTATGCTAAAATTAGCCTATGCGAATTGCGATTATTGGCACTGGCATAACCGGTTTAACAGCTGCTTTTAAACTTTCCCAAAAGGGTCATCAAATAACTATTTTCGAAAAAGAAAATTATCTTGGTGGACTAGCGGCCGGATTTAAGAAAAAAGACTGGTCTTGGCACTTGGAATATTTCTTTCACCATCTTTTCACCTCTGACAAAGCGGCTAAAAAACTAATCACTGAGCTTGATTTATCTAAAAAACTCTTTTTTCAACGACCAAAAACTTCCATCTATTTTAGAGGCAAAATTGCTCCATTTGACTCGCTTTGCTCGCTTTTAAATTTTCCTTTTCTCTCTTTTCCTCAAAAAATTCGTACCGGCCTGACCACTGCCTATCTTAGGCTAACTAACAATTGGCAAAAACTTGAAAAAACAACTGCCAGCCAGTGGCTGTCTAAATTTTATGGGCAAAAGGTTTATCAAATTTTGTGGGAGCCACTATTAACCGGTAAATTTGGCGAGCAAAAAAACCAAATCTCTATGGCCTGGTTTTGGGCCAGAATTAAAAAAAGAAGCAGCCGACTCGGCTATCTAGAAGGTGGCTTTCAAATTTTAATTGACAAATTAGTAAAAGAAATAAAGAGGAATCAAGGCAAAATTATTTTAAATCATGAAATTAAAAAGTTAAAAGATTTAGGAAAAAATTTTGATAAAATAATCATCACTACTCCCACAGAAAAATTTTTCAAAACTAAACTGCCCAAGATGTTTGGTGCTATTAGCCTAATTTTAGAGCTTAAAGAAAAATTTTTCGCTGACGGCACCTATTGGTTAAACATCAACAATGCTAATTTTCCTTTTGTCGCTGTCGTCGAACACACTAATTTTACCAACCCAAAGCATTATGCCAACCATCATCTTCTCTACGTCGGCGGTTACTATCCCCAAAGCCACCGCTATTTCAAAATGAATAAAAAACAAATTCTCAAGGAATTTTTACCCTATCTTCAAAAAATCAATCCAAACCTATCACCTATCACCTATCGCCTATCGCGCAATTTGTACGCCCAACCCATCGTGTCTGTTAATTATTCCCAATTAATTCCCCCATTCAAAACTCCCATTTCTAATGTTTATCTTGCCAATATGCAAATGGTTTATCCTTGGGACAGAGGCATCAATTACGCCATTGAAATAGGAGAAAAAATCGCTGATGAAATTGCCAAAAATTAACAAAAAAAACTGGTTGGAAATAATCTTTTTAGGAATCCTGTTTGTTTTTTCTTGGTGGTTGATGTGGCACACTTTCAATTACAAAGACGGAGTTATTTATATTGCCACTAAAGCCTGGAGTGACTTTGCTGCTCACCTGCCTTTAATCCGTTCTTTTTCTTGGGGCAAAAACTTTCCGCCTGAATATCCACTTTTTCCCGGCGAGCCCATCCGTTATCATTTTCTTTTCTATTTCTTGGTGGGTATGCTGGAAAAAATCGGCCTGCCGCTTGATTGGGCTTTAAATCTTCCCAGCGTTTTTGGCTTTTGGTCACTTCTTGTGATTATTTACCTTCTAGCTAAGCTTTTTTTTAACAAAAAAAGCGTTGCATTTTTAGCCGTCCTTTTTTTTCTTTTTAATGGCTCCTTATCTTTTTTAGAATTTTTCAAACAACACCCTCTCTCTTTTAACACACCCAAAGAAATCATTACTAATAACACTTTCCCTTCTTTTGGCCCTTATGATGGCAAAATCGTCAGTGCTTTTTGGAATTTAAATATTTTTACCAATCAACGTCATCTTGGAGCATCTTACTTTTTGGTTCTTTCAATAATTTATCTTCTGCTTAAGGCAGTTAAACTGAACAAAAAATTAAAACCCTGGCAGATTTTATTAATGGGCTTTATTTTCGGTATTATGCCATTTTTCCATAAAGCTGCCTTTTTAATAACCGGTCCGATTCTGCTTTCACTTTTTTTATATCTCCCAAAACTTCGCCGGCCTATTTTTATAATCGGGTTAATTGCTACCTTCTTAGCCTTACCCCAACTTACTTATCAGTTTAGGGGAGAAATCCCTTTAATTTCCTTCCACCCCGGCTATTTAATTGCTTATCCCTTAACCGTTAAAAAGTTTTTTTTCTACTGGTTTCAAAATTTGGGGGTGTCTTTAATTTTGATTCCCGCCGGATTCTTGCTATCCAATAAATTGGCAAAGAAATTGTTTTTGGCGGTTTTGCCTCTTTTTTTCATCGGTAATCTTTTTCAGTTTTCTCCAGAGATAGCCGCCAATCACAAGTTTTTTAATTTGTTTTTAATTATTGGTAATATGTTCTCTGCCTGGGTAATCTATAAAGTCTGGCAAAAAAAATTCTTTGGAAAACTAATTGCTTTTTTATTAATTTTTTTTCTTGTTTTCTCCGGAATAATTGATTTTTTCCCCATCAAAAATGATTCCCTGGGGGCTATTAATGACGCGCCCAAAAATCCGGATATCTTATGGATAAAAGAAAATACCCCACCGGACTCAATCTTTTTAAATTCTTCTTATCTTTATCATCCCGCCAGTCTAGCCGGCCGCAAAATCTTTTTGGGCTGGCCTTACTTCTCCTGGTCGGCAGGCTATAATACTAATAAAAAAGATCAATTAGCGAAGCAGATTTGGACCAACGATAATAAAAAAGAAGTCTGTTTTCTTTTAAGGAAAAACAATATTTATGGTGTAATTTTAGAAGAAAAATCCCCAGACTTTCCGATTAACGTGCTCTTTTGGAAGAACAATTTTTATCCCTCTTATAGAAGAAAAGATAATTCTCTTATCATCTATGAAATACATAAGAATTGCCAAGGCTAAAGGCTTATTAATATTTTTAATTGTCTTGCTGGGTTTCTTCTTGAGGGTTTATCGCGTTGGAAAAACCCCGTCTGGTTTTTTTTGCGATGAGGCGGCTATTGGTTATAATGCCTATTCTTTACTCCAAAAGGGTGAAGATGAATATGGAGAACCGTATCCTTTTTTCTTCCGTTCTTTTGGTGATTATCGGAATCCGCTGCCGATTTATTTTAATATCCTTACGGTAGCAGCTTTTGGCCTTAACGAGTTTTCTGTTCGATTCACCTCTGCGGTTGCTGGAACCCTGACCATATTAATAGTTTTTCTTTTAACCGAACGGCTTTGGGGAAATCTAATCGCTCTTCTTAGTTCTTTTCTCATAGCAATTTCTCCTTGGCATCTTCATTTTAGTCGCTTTGGCTCGGAATATATTTATTTTCCCTTTTTATTTAGTTTGGGGCTTTATCTTTTTATTGTGGGATTAAAAAAAGAATACTTGTTGCCGATCGGCTTTTTTGTTCTCGGAATAAGTCTTTATACCTATTATCCGGCGTGGCTCGTAACACCGCTTTTTATAATCGGCTTGTTTTTTATTTATCGCCGGCAGTTATTTAAACTCAAGAAAGAATTTATAATCGGAATTTTGATTTTTATGTTTACTTTATTGCCACTATTTATTGGGGTCAAAAACAAAACAGCGTTGACTCGATGGAACCGAGTTTCTGCTTTTAAAAATCTAGGCAATAATTCAGTTGCCGTTTCCGCTAAAAATTTAGCCAGAACCTACTTTGCTCATTTTTCGTATGATTTCCTTTTCAAAAAAGGAGATATTGGCTATTTAGGTCATTTTATTAATCGTTTTTCGGTTAGGGGGATGGGCGAGCTTTATTTATTTCAGCTACCATTAGTGATCTTGGGCTTGTTGGCCTTAGTTAAAACTCTGAACAAAACCGCTAGCCAGACAATTTTTCTTTGGATGGTTCTTTATCCTTTAGGCAGTACTTTAATTGGGACTGACGGAGGTGGACCATTTGCCTTTCGGTCAATTATTGGCGTTGTTCCTTTCCAGATTATATCTGCTCTCGGTTTTTTTCAGATATTATTTATTGTAAAAAAACTTAGCAAGAGGCATCATCAGTTTTTAAAGACATTTTTTGTAATTTTTATTTTCTTTGCCGCTCTTTTTTCTCTGGAATCTTATTTATATCGCTATCATATTGAATATCCTCTTTATTCATCTGATTTTTGGGGTTGGCAATTTGGTCCGCGTGAGGTAATGAAATATTTTCTAGAAGTCAGAAATAATTACGATAACCTTTTTCTGATGGGCGACTTTAACTCTCCGGAAATATTTATTAAATTTTACGACCCGGAAAACATATGTCAGGGTCGCTGCCAAACTGGGGGTATGGAAAAAGTTAATCTAAATAAAAGACAGCTATACGCGATTAGCATTACGAGGCTTAGAGAGATTCCCAATAGTTTTCAGACTAACATCCAAAAAACAATCTACTATCCCAATAAAACACCAGCCTTTTTACTAATAGAAATTCAGAAGCAATTTCCTATTTCCAATATGTATTAATCAGAACTCCTAATATAATTGAAATCCTGGGCTAGGCAGCAATGTTTTCATCGTTTTATTATGGAGCATAATAGATTTCGATATAATCTTCAGTTTTTTCATCGGTTACCTGGTCTTTCAGCATTCCCAAATCCTGAGCACCTAAAACTAAAGACCGAGGATTAGTCTTAGAAACTGTTTTAATTATTATCTTCTTACTTGTAGAGAAATCTAGGGGGATATCTGATAATCTGTAATATAAATTAACATCGGCTTTGCTCGAGAGAACTGTTTTCAAAGTTTGACCGCACCAGTCATTTGACACCCAGATTTCGGTATAATAAAGCTGTCCCAGTTTTTTTTCTACATTTTTGCAAAGTTGGAAAATGTGATTCTGCCTCTCTACTGTTCTGGTATAGAAAAACTGCTTATATTCCTGTTTAAAATAAATGCTAAATAGAATTATTAAAAAAACACCAATAAAATTAACCCCTATTTTTTTGAGAGACTGTGGGAGAATTTTTTCAGCATAACCGGTTAAAGCCCCTATTCCAACTGCACTAAAAATAAATACCGAAGGGGCAAAATTGATCAAACGCCAGACACTGCCCGTGATATATAAGATTACTACTGGTATAAACATGACTATCCAGGAAAGGAAAAATAATCTAAAGGAAGGTAATGTTAATTGTAATAAACAAAAGACAAGACCAAAATGATATAACAAAACCATTAGTGGGTTAAGCGCCGGACCCCACGGTCCATCACTGCTGTAGTGATTTTTACTATAGCCAAATTCTTTAATTACCAGAGAAAATTGTTCAAAATAATAGGAAAGAGGACCAGCTCTTTTAGAAGCTCGATTAAGATTTTCTGAGAAAAAACCTTCGTGGCGAGAAAGAGTTTGGGGATATTTATAAAGTTTTACTAGAGTTGGAGAAATAACAAAAAATGAAATAAAGCTGATTATAAAGAGATGGTAGGAAAATAATTTTATCCGCGGAAAAAGATAGATTAGTAGAAATAAAAACACTACTGGTATTATCAGAGCAGGAATGTATAAAAGATTAAAGGCCATTCCTAAGAAAAAAGCGCACCAATAAAAATCAGTAGTTTTAGTGTATTTAAGAATGCGGACTAAAAACAGCAAGGAGGCGGTAATTAAAAGCGGATTAGTTGATAGATTATGCCATGCTAGCCGGCTATTATGAATACCCCAAATTGAAAAACTGGCCAAAAACAGAGACCAAAACGCAATTTTTTTCCCCAATGTTTCATAAACCAGGAAAAATAAAGAGAGAAGAAATAAGCCGTCATATAAGATGCTGGGTAGGCGAACTGCATAATCAATGTTCTTAAAAATCAAATAGAAAAAAGCTACCGGATAAACAGGTAAATTTGTCGGCAAATCTCCGATAAATAAGAAAGGGCTGCGGACGGTTCTATTAATGACCCGGAAAGCCTGATTCATCCAAAGATTATCTTCCGGTAGGTGCCCAACAGAATCGAGCTTATAAATTCGAATTAGTAAACCCAATCCAATAATAGTGGCCAAAAGAATCTTATCTCTAGAATTAAAATCAGTTTTCAATTTTTCATTTTTTACTTGCAGTATATAAAAAGAAACTCCGAGAAAGACTAAACTAACAACATAGCTAGAGGTAGCAATGTCTGCCTGAACAGTAGGCATGCTAAAATCAAAAAAATAGTGAAAGTAAAGCGAAATTAAGTTAAAAATAATCCCTAAAAATAAAAAAAGGACACCGCTGGAACTAAAATTCAATTTAACTTTCTTCGGGTTGAATGGGGACAGGGAATCGGTAAATGGAAATTTTATCATTTGTTATTTACTTCGAAGAAATAGGTTTAACAGTGTTTCTGCCCCGTATTTTAAAGATTTTTTAAAATTGATTGATGAGGCTTCAGGAAAATAACGAACCGAAACTGGAATTTCGCCAATTTTAAAACCATATTTGGCGGCAACGATTAGCATTTGCTGATCAAAAACAAAATCATTTGAGAATTTTTGGAAGGGAATTGCTTCTAAAACCTTTCTTTTGTAGGCCCGATACCCAGTGTGATATTCAGAGAGGTTAAGACCGAGAATGAGGTTTTCGATTATTGTTAGGACACGGTTGCCAAGATATTTATAAAGCGGCATCCCGCATTCAAGAGCCTCTTTTCGAGTTCTTATCCGACTTCCTAACATGATGTCAAACCGATTGTCAACAATTGGCTTAACCAATTCGCCTATTAAAGTTGCGTCATATTGATAATCTGGGTGAAGCATAACAACAATGTCTGGTTTTCTTTTTAGAGCTTCCCAATAGCAAGTTTTTTGATTTCCGCCATAGCCTAAATTATTTGGATGAACAAAAACGGTTAATCCCAATTTTTGGGCAATTTTGACAGTGCTATCTCGGCTTTTGTCGTCAACCAAAATGATCTCATCTACCAATCCAAGCGGAATATCTCGGTAGGTTTTTTCTAAAGTTTTTTCTGCATTGTAAGCAGGCATGATAACTATAATTTTTGGTTTTGCCTTTCTCTCCATAGCAGATTTATATTATAATACTCTAAACGGGAATATGCTAAATGATTTTTTCTTAATTTTTTTTTGGTGGGTTTTGGTTTGTGGATTGGGAACTGTTTTTTTGCCTCTGACTTTGAGACTTTTTGGCAAGTTTTTTGACCGCGGTTATGCCTTCAGTAAAATCATAGCCATCTTGGTAGTTTCCTATTTAGTTTGGCTTTGGGGAAGTTTAAAAATTTTGCCTTTTACCCCCCAAACAATTTGGCTGGCAATTGGTCTTGCAGCCGGAGCTAATTTTTATCTTTTCCGTAAAAACCAAAAAGAAATTAAAAAGGAAATTAAAAACAATTGGAAAATTTTTGCTTTTGAAGAGAGTTTGTTTTTTCTTGCTTTACTTTTTTGGGCCTACATTCGCGGCTTTCAACCTAATATTCAAGGATTGGAAAAATTCATGGATTATGGCTTTATCAATTCAATCCTTCGTTCCCGATTTTTCCCGCCAGCGGATATGTGGTTGGCTGGCAAAACCATCAATTACTACTACTTCGGTCATTTAGTAACCGCCGTTCTCACTAAGCTTTCTGGAATTGATTCGGCCATCACCTACAATCTAATGATTGCCTCACTCTTTGCTTTTTGTTTTACGGCTGCCTTTTGTTTGGGAGGAAATTTAGTTTTTACTCTCACCAAAAAGAAAAAATTGGTAGTTTTATCAGGAATTTTCTCTGCTTTTTTGCTAAACTTGGGTGGCAATCTTCATTCACTTTACTGGTGGCTGAAAAACAAAAACTTTTCAACCTACTGGTATCCGGACGCAACCAGGTTTATTGTTCAAAAATTCGGTGCGGCTGACAACACTATTCATGAATTTCCCATTTACAGTTCTGTGGTCGCCGACCTTCATGGCCATTTTTTAAATCTGCCCTTTGTTTTGCTATTCTTAGCTTTACTCCTAACCACAATTTTCCACCGAAAGATAACTTTACCTCTTTGTTGCTTGGTTGCTTTGTTGCTTGGTTGCTTTTATATGACCAACACTTGGGATTTTCCTATCTATTTCCTGGTATTTGGGTTGGTAATTCTCTACTTTAATTACTTAAAATCTCACGGTTTAATTGGTGAAACTATCATTCAAACAGCAAAAACAATATTGATTTGTTTGTTTTTGACTATTCTTTTTTCTCTACCTTTTCATCTTAATTTTCAAAACATCAGTCAAGGAGTCGCTTCCGTTGATTGGCATTCGCCTTTATGGATGCTTTTGGTACTTTGGGGCTTTCCCTTATTAATCAGTTTAAGTTTTTTTACATTTTCAGTTGTTTTTAAAAACAAATTACAAAAAATTGACAACTTTATTCTAATCCTTCTGGGACTTTCCTGGCTTTTAATTCTAATTCCCGAATTTGCCTATGTTAAAGATATCTACATTCATTCTCACCAGAGAGCCAATACGATGTTTAAACTCACCTATCAGTCTTTTGTGATGTTCAGTCTTTCAACAGGCTATATCATTGTTCGGATTTTAACCGCCCTTAAGCAAAAACTTCTCAAATTTTTACTGGTTACTTGTTATTTGTTACCTGTTGCTTTTATATTTGTTTATCCCTATTTTGCTATTCGTTCCTACTATGGCTTAAAAGACTATCAAGGACTCTATGGACTAAATTATCTCGAAAAATTCTATCCCGATGATTATCAAGCCGTTATTTGGCTTAAACAAAACATTGATGGGCAACCAATTATTGCTGAGGCTGTCGGTGAAAGCTATACTGACTTTGCCCGTGTCAGTGCCAACACAGGCTTACCGACGATTCTCGGTTGGCGGGTTCACGAATGGCTTTGGCGAGGTTCGTTTGATGAGGCTGGTAAGCGAACCGAAATTGTCCGGGAAATCTATGAATCAAAAGATTTGATAAGAAGCAAGCAATTGCTAAACCAATACCAAGTAAAATATGTTTTTTTAGGTAACCTGGAAAAAAAGCAATATCCTCAACTCCAAGAAGAAAAATTTGAAAAATTAGGCGAAGTGGTCTTTTTCTCCGGCGAAACAAAAATCTACCAACTTAAAAGGTGAAGTACGTGTTGGTGGATTTCTTGCCAGTCTTTCCGGGGAATCAAAACCCAGTGATAATCATATTTAGCTGAAGCTGGTGGACTAACAAAAAAATCCAAAACCTCGGTGCGCAATTTCTGGGAATCAAATTTTAAGGCCAATTTTGCCAAACCAATGTAATTTTCTGGCAAAATATCAGTTTTAACACCTTGTTTTAAAATTCCAATTAAATTTGATATCCTTGAAGGATGGCTAAAAGTCTCAAATGAAAAAAGCTTTTTTACAAACGCCGAGAGCAAACGCTGCTGCCGTCTTGCCCGGGCAAAATCAGTCCCCTCATCGCCTTCTGCGTAGCGGCTTCTGACATATTTAAGCGCTTTTTCGCCATCCATGAGCTGCCAACCAGCATCAAAATGAAGATGCTCGTAACGGCATTGATACTCTAAGTCACCATCACAATTATCATTTTCTTTACCCGGAATTGGATATTTATAATCATCAAAAGCATTCTCCACCTCTATTTCAACACCGCCTAAAACATCAACTATCTTGATAAAACCACCAAAATCAAGCAAAACCGCATAATTAATCGGCTGGCCTAAAACCTCAGTCGTCACTGCTTTAGCCAAATCTAATCCGCCATAATGATAGGCGGTATTAATTTTTGCCCTCATCGAATCAATCCAAATATCCCGAGGCAAAGAAAACATTAAAGAATCGCCGGTTTGATGATCAATGGAAAAAAAAATTAAAGTATCGGTTAAATCTTTTCCTGCATGGGCGCCGCCGGGAATACCCAAAAATAAAATATTAGTTCTGCCTTCTGCCAATCTGAACCAGCGAAAAGCCACAGAATAAAAAACCCAAAGAAAAAAAACAACTAAAAAAAGGGAAATTAAAAGTTTAAAGATTTTTTTGGAAGATAGTTTTATCATGATAAAATTGCTCTGTGACTGATAACTTTTCCATTTTAGACCATCTTAACCCACCCCAGCAAGAAGCGGTTACTTTTGGCGAAGGGCCGCTTTTAATTCTAGCCGGTCCCGGCTCAGGCAAAACCCGAGCCTTGACCCACCGGGCCGCCTATCTGATTAAAAAAAACAAAATCAACCCGGAAAATATTCTTTTGTTGACCTTCACTAATAAAGCCGCCGATGAGATGAAAGAGCGATTAGCAAAGCTACTAGACCACCAAGTAACAAAGCAACAAAGTAGCTCAGCTGCTAAATTACCATTTGCCGGTACCTTCCATTCTTTTTGCGCCCGAATTTTACGGATTGATGGTAGACAACTCAACATTCCACCAAGTTTCACTATTTACGATACGACCGACCAGCGCGAGGCAATTAAAATGGCGATGAATGAGGTTGATATTTCCGAAAAACAATTTAAACCAATTGCGATTCTCAAAACTATCTCTCAAGCCAAAAACGAACTGATTTCCGCCACCGAATATCCTCAATATGCCCGGGGCCTTTTTCAAACTAATGTCGCCCAAATTTATCTGGTTTATCAAAAAATTTTAAAAAAACATCAGGCTCTGGATTTTGATGACCTTTTATTCCAAACTGTTCGTCTTTTCCAAAAAGAAAAACAAATTTTAACCAAATATCAAAACCAGTTTCATTATGTTTTAATTGACGAATATCAGGATACTAATCAAGCTCAATACATTCTTACCCGTCAGCTTGTTGGCAAATGGCACAACCTTTGCGCCGTTGGCGATGCTTCCCAAGCCATTTATGGCTTTCGCGGCGCCAATTATCGAAATCTTTTAAGTCTGAAAAATGATTTTCCTGATTTAAAAATTATCAACCTTGAACAAAATTATCGCTCCACTCAGATTATTCTCGATGCTGCCAACGAAATGATCAAAAAAAATACCAATCACCCCATTCTCAATCTTTGGACCCAAAATGGAAAAGGCCAGTTAGTCAGCCTCTATGAAGCCCGCTCCGAATTGGATGAAGCCGCTTTTATCATTAAAAAAATTGGTGAATATCTTTTTCAAACTAATGACTTTTCTCCAGCTGATTTTGCTGTCCTTTACCGCACCAATGCTCAATCTCGAGTTTTAGAAGAAGCTTTTCTTCATGCTAGTATTCCTTATCGTTTGGTCGGCGGCACGCGATTTTATGAAAAAAAAGAAATCAAAGATTGCCTGGCTCATCTTAAATATTATGCTAACCCCCAAAACAAAGTCGCTTACAAAAGAATTGAAAAACTGGGCAAAAGACGCCTGAAAAAATTTTTAATCTTTTTAAAAAAATCAAAGGAAAAAAATCTCTCTACGCTTGAGCTCTTGGACAAAATCCTTAAAACAACTGGTTATCTTGACCTCTATGACGTCAAAAACAAAGATGATTTGGCTCGGCTGGAAAATATTAAGGAGCTTCGCTCAGTCGCCACTGAATTTCTTGATTTAACCAAATTCTTAGAAAATGTCGCTTTATTTGAACAAGAGTACCCCACTTCGCTGGAGGCAAGCCTGCCCAGTGTTACACTCATGACCACTCATGCTGCTAAGGGAACTGAATACCCAATTGTTTTTATTGTGGGACTAGAAGAAGGGCTCTTTCCTCACTCACGCAGTCTGTTAGAAAAAGAAGGAATTGAAGAGGAAAGAAGACTTTTTTATGTGGGCATGACACGGGCTAAAAGAAAACTTTATCTCACTTATGCCCGGCGCCGGCTTTATTTTGGCCAGAAATCAACCAATGCCATTTCCCGCTTTGTTAATGACATTCCTTCACATTTCATCGAATTTGCCAATGAAAATTTGTTAGAATAGGGTTATGACTATCCGCGAGGTTTCAGAAAAAGAAAAAAACCAATTTAATGCCGTCGCTGCTCATCCGCTTCAATCGTGGGAATGGGGCGAATTTCGCCAAAAAACAGGTCTTAAAGTCATCCGTCTAGGTGTTTTTGAAGGCAAAAAACTTAAAGCCGGCTATCAGCTAACTATCCATCCTTTGCCCAAATTACCTTACACTATCATTTATCTCGCCAAATCATCACTACCTAATGAAGCCGCATTTCAAACCTTGCAAAAAATTGGCCGAACTGAAAAAGCAATTTTTATCAAATTAGAACCCAATATCAATCTTCCTGCTGACCAGTCTCCACTCAACCACTACTGCCAAAAAGGAGAAGACAATTTCTATCACTATACTTTTCAAATTGATTTAACCAAAAGTGAGGAAAAGCTTTTGACAGCTATGAAATCCAAAACCCGCTACAATATCAGAGTGGCCCAGCGTCATGGAGTCGAAATTGTTCAAGACAAATCCAAAAAAGCTTTTGAGACCTACCTTAATTTGATGTGGGAAACAACCCAAAGACAAGGTTTTTACACCCACACCAAAGATTACCACCGCCAACTCTGGGAAACTTTATCGAAAACAAACATTTATCATCTTTTTTTAGCCAAATACAAAAATGAAATTTTGGCGGCTTATATCTTTTTTGTTTTCAACGGCGTTTTGTATTACCCTTACGGTGCTTCCACCAGAGAACATCGTGAAGTCATGGCTCCTCACCTTCTTTTCTGGGAAGCGATGAAATTCGGCAAAAAATCAGGCTGCAAAATTTTTGATACCTGGGGCAGTCTCGGGCCAAACGCTAATCCTAAAGACCCTTGGTTTGGTTTCCACCGCTTCAAAGCCGGTTTCGGCGGCCGGCTGGTAGAATCAATTGGCGCTTATGATTTAGTCATCAACCCTCAATTTTATCGGCTTTATAATTTGGCCAACAAACTCCGCTGGCGATTTCTACGGCTAAAAACCCATTTATGACCGATCTGCACCAAACCAGTAAATATGCCTGCTACCTCCAATCTCAAAACTGGCTGGTAAAAAAAATTGGTGACACTTTTATCTTTATCCGCAAAATTCCTTTAACCCCTTTTTCAATCATCAAAATCCAACGACCGGAAAAAATCCCTTTAGCCACCATTAGTCAACTCGCCAAAAAATATCGTGCCATCACTACCTATCTCGAACCACTCACTGTCAAACAAGCCGCTTTAGCCTTCCAGCATGGTTTTCGTCTCAAAAAATCAGCTTTCTTACCCACTAAAACAATCGAACTTGATCTAACTCAATCTGAAGAAAAAATTTTAAAGCAAATGAAAAAAGACGCAAGATATGCTTTGCGCCGCGTCCCGCTACCAATCCATCAAGTCACCAACTTAGCCGCTTTTCACCACATGTGGAAAAAAACAACCGGCTGGCAACGCTGGGCGCCATCATTGAAAAGTTTAAAAAACTTAAAAAAATCTTTTG
>Ga0210057_1006807_pt1 | contig 14117 bp, 12 predicted proteins | sample CryGeyCG2114_010_2_FD_183968 | JGI IMG/M metagenome (GOLD analysis project Ga0210057, IMG submission 183968) | Groundwater microbial communities from aquifer - Crystal Geyser CG10_big_fil_rev_8/21/14_0.10 (SPAdes) (version 2) | ecosystem: Environmental > Aquatic > Deep subsurface > Groundwater ... | reverse complement strand
TTTCCGCTATATACGAATTCTCGTTGATATTTAGGACGAATATCTAACTTACCACCAAAAGCAGACACGCCTTCTTCGGCACTATCTTTGTAGTCTTTTACAACTTCTGAAATTTTTATTTTGTGTAGTTCTATTTTCATATTATTTTTGGGGTTCTTTATTTTTAATAAATATTCGTTTAAATTTGTTTTGTCCATTGACGACACAATGTGGATTTTTACCATCCCAGATTCCACCAGACATACCCTTGCCATTATCTTCTGCCATTCCGATGATTTCAAACTGATCTGGATTCCACTTATCAAGAAAAGTAACAGGTACACCCATCACCTTTTTATAATCAACAGGAATCTCATAAACTTTTGAAACTTCTATTGCTTCATAGTTATCATATTTTGGATACTCGTTAGGAGAATATTTTTTATACAAAGTAAGTTTTTCATGTCGTTTTGTTGTATCTAAATTTGTATACCAATATGATCTTGCAGCTTCAAATAAATTACCGTCTGGAGTGAAAAACCACCTGGTACAGTTATAACCTAACCAAAGTTTATTTTCTTTAATTAAAGGAAAAACCTCTTTGTAGGTAATTGCATTTATATTCCCGATAATTAAAAACTTCTTATCATATTTAGCCAATTGGGAAATATATTCTCGGAAAATAGAGAAGGGTGGATTTGTTACAACGATGTCTGCTTGTTTTAATAATTCAATACTTTCTGGACTTCGGAAATCTCCATCACCTTCCATCGGAGACCACTCATTATTTTTATTTGCTTTTAACTGCTCCGAAATATCTCGCAAATCAAAAGCACCATCACCATCAATATCACTTACATCGTTAATAATGAATTTATTGGCATTATTTTTCGGGCGTCCTTTTGAGGGTTCCAAAGTCTTATCGTCTCCAAATAATCCAAGTTGAGTATTCGCGATTGGTGATGGTTTATAGCTTGTGGCGATAAGTCTTTTTAATTTCAAAGCTTTAAAGTTTGAAGCAAAATATTTAAAGAAATTACTTTCAAATGGATCATCGCAATTGCAATAAACAACTTTATTCTTAAATTGCTCTTTATAGTGTTTTAACTCTTTTTCAATATCAACAAGTTGAGTATAAAATTCATCATTTTTTGCTTGGTTAGCTTTATGTAAGTTTTTGTTTGAAGATTTACTTTTCATGTTCTAAATACTCCTTTTATTTTTTCCTTTATATAGCAAAAACGGTTCTTACTATATTTATAACTTGTACGCAATGCTGGGAGATATGGATTCGAACCATAATTCACGGCTTCAAAGGCCGCTGTCCTGCCGTTAGACGATCTCCCAATGTTATATTTATCGATCTCTCAATATCTATTTAACTTCTTTATCTTGCCCCAAAATCTTAATAAGTGCAAGTTCTAAGGGCAATTCAGAGATAAAAGCTCTATCTATATCGTTATATGATTCAAGTAAAATAGATAAAGCTTTTGAGCGTAAAATTCCTTCTTTGTCTTCTTTTACTAAACCTTTCAAAAAAACCAAATCTTCTTCTCCTAAATCCCCCACCATTCCTTGTTCTAATTTTGGTGCATATTTTAAAATCACAGCCATACGAAATTTTTGTATGATAAGTTTAAAATAAAGTTTCATATCTAAATTTTCTTCTGCAGCTTTTTTGATTGTCATTATTCCTTTTTCTAAATCTTTTAAAGCAATTGCAGAGATAAAATCATTTACTAAAATAGTTTTCGGTGCACCTGTAATCTTTTCTACATCTTCTTTATTTATTTTTTTAACTTTTTTACCTTTTGAATCGACAGAGAAATTTAAAACTTTCTGAAGAGTACCTAGTGCATCACGAAAAGATCCATCACCAAGTATTGCTATTAATTCTGCAGTAGCATTATCTAATTCAAAACCTTCTTTTTTAGAAACTTCTAAAATCATATTTTTAGAAACTAAATCAGAAGCTTTTCTAAAAGTAAAAACCTGACAACGAGATATAATAGTTTCAGGAACCTTATGGACTTCTGTAGTAGCTAAAATGAATATTACGTGCTTAGGAGGCTCTTCTAATGTCTTTAACAAAGCTCCCCAGGCATCTTTAGAGAGCATATGAACCTCATCTATAATATAAACTTTATATTTTGAGTCAAATGGTAATACACGTACTCCATCGCGAAGCTCTCTAATGTCTTCAATGCCTCTATTTGAAGCAGCATCTATTTCATAAAGATCATTTTCTGAAACTCCTATTTCTTTAGCAAAAATTCTAGCAACAGATGTTTTTCCAGTACCACGAGTACCAACAAAAAGATAAGCATGAGAGACTTTATTGGTCTCTACTGAACTCTCTAATACCTTCACAATATGGTCTTGCCCTAAAACTTCCTTAAAAGTTTTAGGTCTGTACTTTCTATATAATGCTAAATGTGTATTTTCCATAATATATATTTTCGATACCTGTCCCGTAGTGAGCTTTGCTCTACTACTGGGATAAAGCTAAATCATGCATAGAATAACTATATCAGATTTTTAAAAAATAAAAAGGAATTTAAAAAATTTTAAGAGTCGTGGGTCCCCTGTTATCACGGACTCCCTAGGTAAAGACTCAAAAATTTTTTGAAATTCCTTTTTATTTTCTTTTCAAAAAATCATTAATTATTTTTTCTACTTCTTTAGAATTTTCAGTCTCCATTAATTTTACTCTCAATTCTTTAGCTCCAGGAAAATCATTCACATAAGCTTTAAAATGTTTTTTCATTACAGCAAAATTTTTATGTTTAGGTTTTAAAAGTTCTTTATCAAAAATTTGTGTATGTTCTATAAGAACATTTAACTTTTCTTCAATTGAAGCGATATGTTCACCTTGAAAAACCCATGGATCTCCAAAAACTTCACTTCCTATCATTATCCCATCGCAACCATATTCTTCATATTTTTTTCTAGCATCATTAATATCTGTTACATCACCATTACCAATAAGTAATATTTCTGGATTTATTTTATTTCGTAATTCAACAATCTTCTTCATTAAATCCCAATGCGCTGGAACAAGTGACAACTCTTTGGTTGTACGTAAATGAATTGTCAAAACAGAAATATCTTCTTTTAATAATTCTGGTATCCAATTATCTATATCTTCTTTGTTAAAACCAACTCTAGTCTTAACAGATACAGGAATATGTAATCCTGCAGATTTTATACCTTTATGAGCTGCTTGTATGATCTTTCTTGCAAGTTGTGGAGTTTTTATCAAACCTGACCCAGCTCCTTGAGCAACTACGGATTTATCTGGGCAACCCATATTTATATCTATTCCATCAAAGCCAAGACTAGCAATATAACTACAAGCTTTTTCCATATTTTCTTTATTAGCACCGAAAACCTGAGCCACAATAGGTCTCTCAGCTTCAGAATACTTTAAAATATAAGACAATTTCTTTTTAGCGAGTTTGTTACATAAACCATCAGCTGCTACAAACTCTGTCCAAAAAACAACACTATCTTTATTTTCTCTATTCTTACTATATTTCGCCAATATACGACGAAAAGCAATATCAGTGACATCAGACATTGGTGCTAAACAGAAAAATGGTTTATTAAGTTTTTTCCAAAAATTAGTCATATTTTTTTATATTCTTTCAAAAGGAACAAGAAATCAATCTTTATAAAGCAATCTATCTGGCGAAGCTTCGCCAGCGAACTGCTCGTCGTTCAAGAAAAATATAGTCGGAATACCTACTTATTTTTCTAAACTCCTGTGCAAGGCTTTCTAAAAATTATTTCTTGTTCCTTTTTTTAGTTACTTGAATTTGTAGTATACTTTATTCCCAAACCTTAGGTCAATGTATAAAAGCGAGGAATATTTATTTTTAAAATCTGTTTGAAAAGGTTCTGTCGTTAATACAGATTGTAAATTTTCTATAATTTTTTCAAAATCAGAATCAAGTTTAAAAATTATTTTTGGACCTATTTGTGTGGATGAAGATGAAAGAAATACATTTACATCTTTATTGTCTTCTATAAAAAATGCAACGGGTTTTATTCCAATTTTATTTAATGTTTCTTTTAATGTAATTAATTTTTTAAAATATGACGGAAAAAAATAAGACCCAGAAGGATTTTCTTCATTATTATCAATAATTCCATAAAATTTTAGATATATCCCTTCTGAAAAATATGGTGCTTCATCAAAAATATAACCATCTTCATCTATAAAATAACATTTTTGATTTTGTGATTCAGGTATCAAATCAATACTAGATCCACAATATGTATATAATGCGGTACGTTCTGTCAAAGAAATATCTAATGTTTTTATATTTTTATTATTAATAGAAATATCTTTTATTCTTTTAAATTTACTCATCAATTCAGCATTAATTTTAGATTGAGGATAAATTATAAAATTTGTTTTTGGAAAAAAATAAAAATAATAACCAGTGATATTTTCTTTAACGATATCTTCTATAGCTTTAGTTTCTATCACTTTATTTCCAGTAATTTTTATATTAGAAATATTTAGATTTTTCCACCTAAAAAGAAAAGACAAACCAACTAAAACTAAAATAAAAAATAAAAAAAATATTTTTCTCATTAATATTGTACGTCTTTTCTTTTTAAACCTTAAAAGACGTGGAGAATTTAAAACACTTTTTTGCATTTTATTTACTTTATAACTTTACAAACTTTCTACTTTATAAACTCTTTATTTCCCATATATTTTCTCAAAACTTCAGGAATTTTGACAGAACCATCAATCTGTTGATAGTTCTCAAGTATTGCAATGAGTGTCCTACCTATAGCACAAATAGTAGCATCATTCATATGGACAAGCTCTACTTTTCCATCTATACGTTTAACTTTAGTATTTAATCTTCTTGATTGAAAACTTGTCATTAAATCAGCTGTATGTGTCTCTCTATATGTATTTTGTCCAGGCATCCATGTCTCTATATCTATCTGACGATAATCAGGCTTACCCATATCTCCTGTACAAATCAAAACAACTTGATAAGGAAGTTTTAACATTTGTAAAAAATATTCTTGAATAGCTACTAAAAATTCTTGTTCTTGAATAGAATTCTCTGGTAAACAAAAAGTCTCCATTTCTAATTTCTCAAATTGATGCATCCTAAGAATTCCTTTTGTGTCTTTTCCATAACTCCCTGCTTCTCTTCTAAAAGCTGGAGAATAACCAACATAACGTATTGGCATATCTTTCTCATCAATAATTTGATTCATATGCATAGGCCCAAGAGAATGTTCTGCACTACCCACAAGATACATATCATCAGCGACTAAATGATATTTGTCTTCCTTTGGATCAAGTCTAGCCATTTTTAAATATGTATTTGGTTTTACCATAAATGGAGGGACAACAGGAATAAATGGCTTAGGGTCTATATTAATATTTTTATCTTTTGCAATCTTTTCTAAAATTTCTTTATTTCCCAAAATTTCTAATAAAAAATTAATAAGAGCAAATTGCATTAAAACTAAATCCCCTTTTAAATAAGTAAATCTCGCTCCTGAAACTTCAGCCGCAGTTTGATTGTCTATAATTTTGAGTTTTTCACCTATCTCATAATGTTCCTTTGGTGTAAATTCAAACATAGTTTTCTCACCCCAATTTCTAATTACAACATTTCCAGATTCATCTGGCCCTTCAGGAACATCTGGAGAAGTAACATTTGGAATTAATAACATCATTTTTTGCCATTCTTCCATCGTCACTTTCAATTTCTCTTCTTTTTGCTTAATATCTTCTTTAACAATTCGCATCTCTTCAATCAATTGAATTTTTAGTGCTTGATCTTGGTTGCGAGCAATATCTTGAGATACTTTATTTACTTCACTTCTTAAATCTTCAACTTCTTTTAATTGTTTTATACGTTCATCATCTAATACGAGAAGCTTCTCAATATCAATCTCAACTCGCTTCCTTTTTGCTCCTTCTTGAACGATATCTTTATTATCTCTGATGAATTTTATATCTAACATAATATCTATTATATATTATAAATAGTATAATTACAAAACATACACAAATAATGTCTTTTAGAAAACATTGCACAGGAGTTTAGAAAAATAAGGAGGTATTCCGACTATATTTTTCTTGAACGACGAGCATAACAATTTGCAAGCTTGCAAATATGTCGTGTTTTATAAAAGACATTATTTGTGTATGTTTAAAATATTTTCTTAACTTATTTTTGTATGAAAATTAGAAAACTACTAAAAAAAGAATTCCCTGCTGCATTATTAGAAATTCCACAACCACCAGAAGATTTATGGATTATTGGTGACTTACCTACAGATAAAAATCTAATTTATTTATGTGTTGTGGGCTCTCGTAAGTTTACTTCATATGGAAGAGAAACTTGTGAAAAAATAATCGCAGGTCTGAAAGGATATCCTATAGTTATAGTTTCTGGTTTTGCTATTGGTATAGATACAATCTCTCATAAAAAAGCAATTCAAACAGGTTTAAAGACAATAGTATTTCCTGGTTCAGGTTTAGGAGATGAAGCAATATATCCAAAAACAAATGTGAGACTTATGAGAGAAGTCGTGGAAAGTGGTGGATGTTTAATTTCAGAATTCGAGCCAGATTTTAAAGCTACTCAATGGAGCTTCCCTATGCGAAATAGATTAATGGCAGGAATTTCTAAATCAGTTTTAATAATAGAAGCTGAAGAAAAATCAGGTACACTTATCACAGCAAGACTTGCGACTGAATATAATAGAGATGTACTTGCTGTCCCTGGATCAATATTCTCTTCAAGCTCAAAAGGTACCAATAGATTAATACGACAAGGAGCTACGCCTGTGACTTGTCCAGAAGATGTATTAGAAGCATTAGGATTTGAAAAACCAAAAGATGAAGAAAAACAAGCAAAACTTTTTGCAGATTTATCACCTGAAGAAAAAAAGGTTGTAGATTTACTTCGTGAACCTATCCCAAGAGATGATTTAATAAGAGCAATGAAAATGCCAATTCCAAATGCAAATGCAATTCTCTCAATAATGGAAATAAAAGAATTAATAAAAGAAGAAATGGGAGATATACGATTGGGTTAAATAAAATCTATATTATTTTTAATTTTTTTAAAATATCTTCTCTTAGTAACTTTTGAACAAAAACACAATCATTTATAATTTCATTCAACAAAACATTCATATTGATATTACATAAATTTTCTATTTTGTAACAATTAGGATTTTTATATTCTGGATAACGCTCTGCTTCATTGTTAATATCTGGATAAACACGTTCTTGTGCAAAAGCATATAAACCAAAATAATATTTTTCAACAATCTTCCTTATATCATAATCTAAAATCTTCAACATTGAATTACTAATATGATTGTCTTTTATTTTTAAAATGAGAATATTTAATAATGCTATTAAATCGTGTGATTGTGAATACACCAAATTAATATCAGTTTGCATTGTTAATGCTTTTAAATAAAGTTCTATTCCGTGTTTTAAATTAAAAATTACAGGCAAAAGCATTTCATAATCAGGATTATTAGAAGTAAAACCACATTTTTTATCTATTCTTTGATCTGAATTAAAAATTGAATTAGGAGATTTATAAAAAATTAACATTTCTTTACAAAGAATAATTGACGCAGCTAAATACATATCAGCTCCCATTAACCAATTGTAGTGTTTATCTTTATTTGATTTTTTCATATTTTTTTTCTAACCAACTATCACGAACTTTTTTTAATTCTTCAATAATTGTTTTCCTAAGTTCAAGATTTTTTAACACCCAACTATCAACAATCTTATTAATAGCTTCTTCGTCGTCTATATGTGAATCAAGAAAAAGAATCTCTGTACTTGTCGTAGAATCAGCATTTTTGATATCTCCAACATCATAATAAAATTTTTTAACAATATTTAATGATTCACGAATGGTATTTTTAGGATATGGTAAAAATGATTCTGGAATACCAGTCATAAAGACTTTATCTAGCTTAGAAGCTATTTCCATATATTGATGCCACTCATTAAAAATTTTTTTAGCTTCTTCTATCTTCATATCTTATAATTATAACACTACAATTCTATTTTCCAATTAAAGTTATACACCATAGTATTTAGTTGTATTAAACATTCTGTTATACTTATATTATAAAGTGCCGAAAGGCTTTGAGAAATCTACCTAAAAGATATATTTCGATTTATCCACAGTTTTAAAAAAATATTGCTTTTTTCTTAAAAATTTGATACTATATAAATGTGCCTGTGGGCGAAAGCCCCTTCTCGGCTAAGGATTTCCTAAGCTGAAGACAGGTACATAAAAAAACCCCAGATTTTTGGGATTTTTTTATTTATTCTTCTTCTATACCATCTTTATATAATTTTTGTTTGCTATCAGCCATTACACTCCAAAAAATTATTTTTCCGTCACCAATTTGTTTTAAAACAATAATTATCTTATTTTTCTTATCTTGTAAAATTGCATGAAATCCCCAATATTGGACATTTTTAGTTTTGAAAAAATTATCATTTCCTTTTTTGCCAACCTTTTCAATTCTTGTTCTATACTCTTGAAGGGTTCCTATTTTAGGAATTATTTCTAAAGCTCTTTTTAAAAGACTTAATTTTCTTATTTGAGCACTGATATTTCTAGGCATACGATTAGGTTTAAATTGTAAGTGATTAAACCCATCAGAATTTAAAGTTATCTTTTGTTGAAAATATGGGCAGTAAATTTCATTATTTTTTATATATAAAGTTTTTGCTTTTTCTAAATATTCTTTTAATTTTAAATTTTCATCTACATAAAAATTTGAATTTTCTTTCATTTATTTATTATCTCAAATAACTTAACATTATCCTAATAATTTATTTAAAATTTGCAAAAAAAATATGTTTCGTGTAATACTGTGAATTAGGTACTAGTGACTAGTTGCTAGTGGCTAGTGAAAATTCTAGAAACTAGAAACTAAAACCTAGAACCTAATTCATATGAAATTACTTATTGTTGAGTCACCATCAAAAGCAAAAACAATAGAAAAATATTTAGAAGGCGTATATACAGTGCGTGCTTCTATTGGACATATTCGTGATTTACCAAAATCAAACAAAGATGCTATCGATATAGAAGGTGGATTTATACCTCATTACGAAATTTCAAAAGGAAAAGAAAAAGTTGTTCACGAACTTCAAACATTAGGAGAAAAAGCGACTGAAATTTTATTAGCGACAGACCCTGACCGTGAAGGAGAAGCTATCGCTTGGCATATTGAAGAATTATTAAAAGAAGATAAAAAAATAAAAATAAAACCTAAGCGTGTAGCTTTTTATGAAATAACAAAAGATGCAGTTCTAGAAGCCTTAAAAAGTCCAAGAGATGTAGATATAAATTTAAGAAAAGCTCAAGAAGCAAGGCGCGTATTAGACAGACTAGTTGGATATGATCTTTCAGGTATAATTTGGAAAAAAGTACGCTATGGACTCTCAGCAGGGCGAGTACAATCCCCTGCACTTCGAATAATAATGGAACGCGAAAGAGAAATCCGTGCTTTTATTCCTGAACAATACTGGAAGCTTTTAGGTCTTTTTGAAACAGAAAAAAAGGGAAAGCTTACACTTACTTGCTCAAAAGAGCAAAAAGATCTAGAACTAGTTGAGAAAATATTAAAAGAAGGCAAAGAAAAAGATTGGCAAGTTAAAGATATAAAAGAAACAGAACAAAAAAGAGTTCCACGTGCTCCATTTACAACTTCTACATTACAACAGACTGCAAGCTCTCGTCTTTCATATTCACCTTCGAGGACAATGCAAATAGCACAAAAACTTTATGAAGCTGGTCATATCACGTATATGAGGACAGACAGTACAAATCTATCTACCATCGCTCAAACACAAATCCTTTCTCTTGTTGAAAAAAAATATGGTAAAGAATACGCTCAATCTAGAATTTATAAAACTAAATCCAAAAATGCACAAGAAGCACATGAAGCCATTCGTCCGACTCATATAGAGAATATAGGAGCTGGTACAGATGAGCAACAAAGACTTTATAAATTAATTTGGGAACGTACCGTATCATCCCAAATGACTGACGCAAGATTACTAAAAACAAAAATAAGTGCAAATATTAATGCGGAAGCCTTGCTTTCGCGTACTCGCGGAAGCAAGGCTTCCGCAGACTTTGAATTTCCTGATTTTACTGCTACTGGTTCAAGAATTCTTTTTAGAGGTTGGCTTGAAGTAAACAAAGATAGCACCGGAGAAGATATTGAATTACCAGAAACAAAAAAGGGAGAAAAATTAAAATTACTTAATTTAATAAAAGAAGAGAAATTTACAGAACCACCAAACAGATACAGTGAAGCTGGGCTTATTAAAGAGTTAGAGGCTCGTGATATAGGTAGACCTTCTACTTATGCTTCTATAATGAAAACACTTGAAGACCGTGAATATGTGAGAAAAGAAAATAAAACATTATTCCCTACTGATGTTGGTGAAGTAGTGTCAGACTTTTTGGAAACACATTTTGCAAATTATATTTCTGATACATTTACAGCAGAGATGGAAGATGAGCTAGATGAAATATCTCGTGGAGAACGTAAATATGAAAAGACCTTGAAAGATTTCTATGGACCATTTTTAAAAGAAATAAAAATAAAAGAAAAATTAGAAAAAGCAACAAACTTAGGAGACGCACCAGAAAATATAAAATGTCCAAAATGTAAAGGCAAAATGATCATCAAGCTTTCTCGTGGTGGTAAATTCTATTCTTGTAATAAATATCCAGAATGTGATGGTGCTCTTCGTCTAGATGGAACAGAACTAGAAGGTCCAAAAGAAACAGGAGAAATGTGTCCCGATTGTGGCCTGCCTGCGCAGGCAGGAGAAAAAAAGAAGAAAGTATATGGCGGTAAATTAATAATAAAAGAAAGACGAGATGGAACAGGTACTTTTATTTCTTGTTCACGCTATCCAAAATGTAAATTTATCAAAAAAGATGAGGCAGAAGAAGCAAAAAAAAGGACTGGTATCATTTGTCCTGTATGTAAAAAAGGTGACATAAGTGAACGTAGAGGACGCTTTGGTGTATTTTATTCTTGCTCAAATTATCCTGATTGTAAGTATGCAATAAAAGCAAAACCCACTGGTAAAATATGTAAAAAATGTGATTCATTAATGATGGAAGGTACAAAAACAATTCCTGAAAGATGCAGCAATAAATCTTGTGAAAATCATAATCCACACAAGCTATCAAAACTTAAATAGAATAATGTTATAATACCAACTATGCAAAGTGTTAAAAATATAACAAATCTAATGGTTGGTAGAATAGATGAAAAAGAAAAAGAATTTATAGAAAAAGCCTATAATTTTGCAGATCGTGCGCATGAAGGTCAAAAAAGAATGGATGGAAAACCATATTTTTCTCATGTATATGAAACTGCCAAAATATTAGCTCAACTTGGCATGGATACAGAAACAATAGTTGCTGGCCTACTACATGATGTATTGGAAGATACAAAAATTACAGAAGAAGAAATGAGAAAAGAATTTGGAGATAATATTGTTTTTTTAGTAAATGGAGTCACAAAACTTGGAACTTTAAAATATCATGGACATGAACGACACGTAGAAAGTTTAAGAAAATTCTTTGTAGCTATGACAAATGATTTGCGAGTAGTCATTATAAAATTTGCAGATAGACTTCACAATTTACGTACATTACAGTTTATAAGAGAAGATAAAAGATACAGAATAGCAATGGAGTCAATAGAAGTTTATGCTCCACTTGCAAATCGTCTTGGAATGGGTAAATTTAAAGGTGAATTAGAAGATGCTGCATTCCCTTTTGCATATCCAAAAGAATATGCTGATGTAGAAGAAATAATGAAAGAAGAAAAAAATTTATATCAAAAATATCTAGCTGAAGTACATGGGGAATTAAAAAAAGAATTACATAAAAATAAAGTTAATGTTATTGAGATCGATTATCGAATGAAACATAAATACAGTCTTTGGAAGAAACTCTTAAAACGTGATATGGATATAACAAAGATAAATGACATAGTAGCACTTCGCATCGTCGTAGAAAGTATAGAAGAATGTTATAGAATTCTAGGAATAATTCATTCTATTTGGAAACCATTACCAGGCAGAATAAAAGATTATATTGCTATCCCTAAACCAAATGGTTATCGTTCTATTCATACGACTATTTTTACAGGTTCAGGTGGAACTGCCGAAATTCAAATAAGAACAAAAGAAATGCATGAAGAAGCCGAATATGGTATCGCTGCCCATTTTTCTTATAAAGAAAAAAACTATAAAAAAAATTATGATAATAAGACTAAATTTAAATGGATAGAAGAATTAAAAGATTTTAATTATGATTTACATAATCCTTTAAAATATTTAGAACATCTAAAAACAGACTTTTTTAATGATCGTATTTTTATATTCACACCAAAAGGTGATGTCATCGATCTACCAGAAGATGCTAGTCCTATTGATTTTGCTTATGCGATACATTCAGATGTAGGTGATCATATATCTGGTGTGAAAGTAAACAATAAAATAGCTCCAATACTCTCAATTTTAAAAAATGGAGATATAATAGAAATAATAACTAAAAAAGATTCACACCCATCTTCAAAATGGCTTAAATATTCAAAGACAAATGTAGCAAAAAAGAACATAAGATCATACTTAGAAAAAAATAGTTTACTCTCTAAACTAAAATCTTTTGGACGTAGTTAATTTAAAACTTTTAAGAATCTCTATACACTAAAATTAGAAATATCATAAAGATTATCGTTATTTTCTTCCTCTTTTATTTCATCTTTTGTTCTATTATCAATAGGTGATTTAATCTCAGAAATATTAAGAGGTAAATTAGATAAATTAGATAAATTAGATAAATTATTAGATTCATCTATTTTTTTATTATTTTCACTTATATAATTATCAAGCATTTCTCCATGTTTTTTATCAGTAACTCCCTTATTTATAGAATCTAAAATAGTACGTAAATCTTGAACAGAAAAGAAATCAATCTTTATTTGACCACCTAATTCACGTCTATCTATATGCACACGCGTACCTAATTTATCTTGAAATTCTCCTTCGAGTTCTGTTATCTCTGGATCTGGAGCATATTCTTTTTTACGGACACGATCGGTGGCTATTTTTCTAGCTAAACTTTCTGCTTCTCGTACTGTTATTTTTCTATATACAATTTCTTTAAATAAAACCATTTGCTCTTCAGGGTGATCTATAAGCATAAGTATTGGCCTTGTATGTCCTTCACTTAATTTACCTTCTGACAATGCATTTAAAACTTCTTCTGGTAAAGATAAAATACGCAAAGTATTTGAAACATATTCTCTACTTCTACCCATTTTTTTTGCTATTTCTGCATGTGTAAATTTAAATTCAGTTGAAAGACGAGAAAATGCTCGAGCACGATCAACAACATTAAGATCTTCACGTTGTAGATTCTCAATAATAGCAAGCTCCAACTTCATCATTGAAGTATCACCTTCACGTATTATCACAGGCACTTGAAACACACGAGCGAGTATAGCAGCTCGGAGTCTACGCTCTCCTGCTATAAGTTCATATTCTGTAGAAAGTCCACCATCTTCTTTTTCTATCTCCACACGAGAGACAGTCAATGGTTGAAGCACTCCATATTGCTTTATAGATTCAGCCAAATTCTGTAAACGTACTTCGTCAAAGTCTCGTCGTGGTTGATATGGATTTGGTTTGATTTTATCTGTATCAATCCAAAAAATTGAGTTGGAATATAAAGTGGACATTCCTGTATTTTAACATATTTTTATAAAATAAAAAATTATACAAAATAAGAATTATGTTTATAACAAGTGTAAAAAGTAAAAATATTTTTTACTAAAATAATGAGTTTGATTTTTATTGAAAATTCAAGTAATATTTATTAAGTAGCCGGGGTGGCGAAATTGGTAACCGCAATTGACTCAAAATCAATCGGGGGCAACCCCTTGGGAGTTCGAGTCTCCCCCCCGGCACAAATATTATGAAAGAAAATAAAAAAAAAGAAAATACAATTATTGATTTTCAAGTGAATGGTGGAAGAAAACTTAGCGGAATCATAAAAACA
>Ga0210057_1006806_pt1 | contig 14117 bp, 21 predicted proteins | sample CryGeyCG2114_010_2_FD_183968 | JGI IMG/M metagenome (GOLD analysis project Ga0210057, IMG submission 183968) | Groundwater microbial communities from aquifer - Crystal Geyser CG10_big_fil_rev_8/21/14_0.10 (SPAdes) (version 2) | ecosystem: Environmental > Aquatic > Deep subsurface > Groundwater ... | reverse complement strand
TTATTTTATTTTTTTCAAACAATGATTTTTGCTCTAAAGCTGGTTTTAGTATTTCCTGAATGTTTGCTTTGTTTCTTAAGTCTGAAGCGTTTAGCTCAAATAATTCTGCGCCGTTTTCTTTTGCAGCTATAATTGCAAGAGTTGTTTTCCCTGTTCCCGGCGGACCGTAAAGAAGCAGAGAATTTTTTTTTGGTTTCCCCTTAAGTGTTTGAGACAATCTTGATGCACTTAGATGTTCGCCTTTGAAGACAAAAAAAGATTCTACGAACTGCTTGACTTTCTGTACTGCTATTTCCTGCCCTTTAACTTGTGCAAAATAAGCTGGTCTGTATTTTTCAACCCAGGGTGTTTCTTTAGTTGTCATTTTTGTTTCCCTTTATTTTCAAAAATGATTTATACAAAATCTTTGATTTTATTTTATGCATTATTTGTATTTTTCCTCGGTAAATCTCTTTTTTATATATTCCCACCGAACATGTTCATATTCTTGGGCATTGTGTGCAATGTCATGATATTCTTGTGGTTTTTCTCTTTTTATTCTTGGAATTTCTACTTCTTCAAATTCTTTGTAAAGTCTTGCTTTTATTGTTTCTTCAGATTCTCTAATGTTCATTTAGCCAAGCCAGCGAGGACAAAACTGGCCAACAGAGATTCTAATTGTATGAATGGATCAGAACCTTCCACAATCCGAAATTCAATTTCACCTGTTTTTTCTGTTAGTTTGACTTTTATTTCTGGTTCAATTGGCAGGTTCCAGATTTCCTTTTGAATAGCTTTGATTACATCTTGTCCAGAAATGCTTTCTTTTAACATTACATCTAAAAGTTTTTCTCTTGACCTTTGAAAATCTCCTGATAATGCATAGTCCAAAACAACTTTGATATCTTTTGGTTTTGCACTTGAGATAACTGTTGAAATTAAATCAACTGTGAGGTTTGGCGAGATTGATGCTGTTGACTGTAGAATATTTATACACTTTCTACAATCGCCTTCGCTTCCCTCATAAATCATTTCGTAGGCTTCAGGTGCAATTGATAGATTTTCATTTTCCATTATCTTGACTATAATTTTTTCTATGTCTTTTTTCTCTAAGAGTTTGAATCTGAATATTGCGCAACGTGATTGGATGGGATCAATTATTTTTGATGAATAGTTGCATGAAAGAATGAACCTGCAAGTTGCCGAGTAGTTTTCCATTGTTCTTCTTAGCGCTTGTTGGGCTTCAGGAGTCAGTGCGTCAGCCTCATCTAAAAAGATTACCTTAAAAGGTACGTTTCCAAGAGATTTTGTTCTTGCGAAGTTTTTGACTTTTTCTCTGACTACGTTTATCCCTCTTTCATCAGAAGCATTTAATTCAAGGTAGTTGTCTTTCCAGTTCTGGCCGAAAAGCTCTTTTACAATTATTAGTGCCAGAGTTGATTTTCCTGTTCCTGCTGGGCCTGCAAATAAGAGATGGGGGATATTTAGTGAACCCACCATTGGTTCTATTCTTTTTGTTATATTGTCCTGACCAACTAACTCTATGAATTTATTTGGCCTATATTTTTCTGTCCAGATTTCACTTGGCATGAATAGATAGAAACAAATTTCCTTATAAATATTGTTGTGGTGTGGGAAAGGTTTTTAAGTGTTGTTTAGTTTTTTTGAATCCATTGTTTTTGAACTAAGTGATTATGAGCTTTCGAGAAGGTTTGCTTCTTCCAGAGTAGGGGTTAGGGATCAAAGGTATACTGCTGAACAGGCAAATCTAATCTCTTCTTCTGAAGTTGGTTTTCTTAGTTATTATCACTCTCATGGTGGTAGTTTGGATGGAATAGATGTTCTTGGTCTTAACAGCAACACCCTAAAATTTTTGGAAAGAGAAATAAGAGAGGGCAAAAAGACGAGGCACGTGCGAGACTCTCCTAAGCCAAGAGGGAACCTTGATAGCAGATATGCAATAAAGGGGTCTGGAAGATCAAAAAGAAGTTAATTCATAAAATTATTATTTAGATCTTGCTCTTCTGACTTTACGTTTGTGCTTTTCCTTTCGCAGCTTTTTACGCTGCCATTTCCAACGCATTTGTCTTTTCTTTTTCCAACGTCTTGAGCTTCTCTTCATAAGAAGATTAAGAAAAAGTTGGTTTTTAAAGATTGTGATAGATGGTTTATCTAAAGATTTAAAAATTAGATTTCTTTATTCTATTTATGGCAGACGAAAAAGTGGGGAGAAGTTATAAAATTGTTTATGACCGAAGTAAGTGTATTGGTGCGGCTACTTGTGTTGAGCTTGCGCCCGACACATGGGCTCTAGATGATGAGGGGCTTGCTAAATGTAAGAAGACAGAATTTAGTGCTGAAGAGCTTGATAAGCAAGTAAAGGCAGCAAAGTCATGCCCAGCTCATGCAATTTCAATTGTTGATTCCGCTGGTAAAAAGATAGTATAAATTAAATCGTTCGCTAAATCTCGCGATTTGACTGAAAACGGAATATTAATATAATTTGTACTTCTGAATTTATTATGAATAAAAGAACTATTTACATTCTTGGAAATTTGAATTTAGAAATAGATTCTTTGCCTTTAAAGTTGATTCCTAAGTTTAGAGAGGCATTTCCAGATATCTCTTTTGAGATTTTAGACCCGACTGAAAATGTTCCTGAAGACGAGCATCTTGTTATAATTGACACGATAATTAATTCTGATGAAGTTAGGATTTTGAAAGATATTGAGAAGATACAGAATTCGCCGACTTGTTCTTTGCACGATTTTGATTTGGGAATTCAACTGAAACTTATAAAAAAACTTGGTAAAATAAAAGACGTTACAATAATTGGAGTTCCACCTTTGAGTATGATAAGTGAGGAGGAGGCTTTTGGGGGGATAAAGAGGGAGATTGATAATTTATCTTCTTTCAATTAATTGTCTCAAGGCTTCCATCGCATCTTCAACTAGATTTATTCCTAGGCTTGCACTTGCTAGCTCTTGGTTTGATATGGAGATCTTTACATTACCTGAAGGTTCTTCCCTCTTTTGATACCTGTAAGAACCAATAAATGTGTCTTCTTCAGTAGTGTGCGCTCCTCTTGTTGTTTCAAAGATTATGGGTCTTTTTCTACTATGATATCTTTTTTCAAAAGTTAGTTTTCCATCATCCAGTCTTCCGTTTATTGAGGCAGTTCCATATCTGTCAACTATTTCCCCGCGTAGGGTTCCTTTAGAAAAATCTCCAATTGGCTTGTCTCTGTCTCGAGTGAGATTTAGTTTCCCTAAAAAGTAAACTCTCACAGGACTTCCAGATGTTTGAACATCATAGTATCCATGAACTGTTCTGTTTTCTAAGCTCATTGGTTTATTAGTTGATTTCTATTTAAAAGAATTATTGTGATTTATTACTCAACATCCCAATTGACTTTTAAGAAATGAGTAGCGCACGAGATGCATGGGTCGTATGAGCGAATTAGTTTTTCCATTTCAAGTTCTATTTGTTCTTTTGTGAGTTTGTCAATGTTTTTTTCAACAAGCTCTTTTATGTCAAGTTCCATGTTAATTTGGTTTTGTTGTGTTGGAGTTATTATGTTTCCTTCCTTTATTGTTCCATCGGCATTGATAAAAAGTCTGTAAAATAAAATTCCTCTTGGTGCTTCAATCACACCAATCCCAGTTGCTTCTTTTGGAATGACTTTTTGCGGTTCTTCTTGCTGGAAATTGTTTTTTTCAATTATTTCAATAGAATGGTCAACTGCATGGAGTGTTTCAATTGCCTGGGCTATGTTGTTGTGGAAGATATTATTTGAAGGGAAAAGTTTTAGGTATTTTGCTGCATCTTTTTTTGTGTTTGCATGCAGGTTATTCTTATTTAAATTTAATCTTGCCAGGGCTCCAACCATATATGTTTTATCCTGGAATTTGTATCCGACTGCCTGAGAGTAGGGAAGAGCAACTTTATCTAAGAATGTGAAATATTTGTCTTCAGAAAATTCAAGCCCGTCTGAAGTTTTTATATTTCCGTTTAGAAAATCGAATTGTGGGCTTGCAAGTGCAACAAAATTTGTCGGCCTTGAATAATCTGTTTTGCATTTGTAGTAGACTTCCATTATTTTCAAAAGATTTTCTCTAGCGTTTTTTAGTTCCGGGAGAAGTGTCTTTAGTTCTTCATTTTTTGGAATATTTGCAAAACCCCCGACCTGGGGATATGGTGCATGAACAGCTCTTCCTGCTACAACTTTTGTTAGGTTATTTCCAACTCTTTTTATGTCAAAGGAATCTTTTAGATACTGATTTTCATCTCCAATAAAGTCAAGGACAGAGTCTTTATTGAATACATCTGGAAGAGAAAACAAGTAGACATGTAGAGTGTGGTCTCTTATCATAAGGCCGTACATTGTAAGTTGTTTTAAAAGATTTGTTTGGGTTGTTGGTTTTATCCCCAGAGCATTTTCAATTGCTTCTATGCAGCATATTGTGTGTGCTATTGAGCATGTCCCACAAATTCTTGCAACTGCTTGTGGCAAAGTTGAAATTTCTCTTCCCTGAATCGCTTGAGTAAAAAATCTTTTGTTGTCTGAGAATTTTATATGAACTTCTTCAACTTTGCCATTTCTTACTTTTACATCCATTCCTGCATGACCTTCTACTTTACTTAAGTCTTGTATTGATATGTCTAGGGGTTTCATTTTTTAGGTTTTTTGTTTATTAGTTTTCCTATAAAGTAAAAAACCAGGCATATTCCAAGGTATATCCAAATGAGGTTTAGGATTATCATTATTGTCTGGTCTGTATAAAATGGGATTTTTTTGTGTGCATCATATAAAACTACAAGTAAGACTATCAATATCATTCTCCAAACTGTTGGTTTAATAAATTCTTTAATTGTCATTTCACTCCAAACTCCTTTAACAAATTGTCAATTGTTGTGAGGAAAGTCTGTTCATTCATTGGACAACCTGGGACTTTTGCATCTACTTTTACAACTTCTTCAAGCTTTTTGACTTTTTTGGCCTGATGGAATTTTTTTAATAAGAATTCAATTTGTTCCATTTGTTCTTTATTAAAATTATTTCTTTGGGCTGAAGGCATTCCATTCACTGCACATGAGCCAATTGCGACAAGTTTTTTGCAGTTTTTTCTTATTTCTTTTACTCTGTCTTCCTGTTCTTTACTTGCAATTGCCCCCTCGACAAAAGCAACATCTAATCCTTCTAGTTTGTTTTTTGATTTTAGAACACGGACATGTTGGAATTCTATAACTTTGCTCCAGTTTTCAAAGTGGTCATTGAGAAGTTCTGTGAAAACAATTGTTGAGTCTTCACAGCATGAAAATGAGAACCAACCAATTTTGAGCTTTTTCCCTGCTATCTTTGGAGCACCCTCTTTTTTATACAAATCCCTCCATTCCTCAACTTTTATTTTATCTTCATTAAATCCGCAAGTTTTTAGAAGCATTTGTCTTGTATCGTTTACCATTGCTTCGCTCCCGCAAATGTAAACTCTTTTATTCTCGCTGGATTTGATAATGTTACATAAGTGGTCTGTTATATGTCCCTTAAGTCCTTTCCATGAACGTCCAGGTCTTGAACATGCACCATATATTTGGAAGTTTTTGTATTTTTCCTTTAGTTCTCTCCATACTTCGTCAAAGAAACATTCATGTCTGAATCCGTAAATTAGACTTATTTTTTTGTCTGGATTTTTTTCAAGTTCGTCAACTATCATGCTTCTGAATGGAGCTATTCCTGTTCCTGTTGCGATGAAGATTAATTCTTCGTTTTTATCTGTTTTTGCTGTGAATGAACCGTACGGTCCTGAGATTTCAACTTTGTCTTCTTTTATGAGTTCACTTAAATATGGGGTAACTGCTCCGCCAATGTGTTTTCTTATGAGGAATTGCAAGTTTTCTTGTGATGGGGGAGAGGCAATTGAGAAAGGGCGATTTTGTTCGTGCATATGTATAAGAAAAAACTGTCCTGCTTTAAATTTTATTTTCTTTTCAGGTTTTAATGTCAGAAGAAAGTCTTCTTTGAAATGTGTGTTTTCAATAACTCTGCATGTAATTGTAGTTTTTACTTTGTGCGGAGGTTCTTGTTTCCACATTTTATGTCCTTGAAAATTCTGATTTAACTGTTGCAATGAAATAGACTCCGATTAAGATTAGGACGCTTCCTACTAATTGGATTAAAGGAAGCGGTTCATGTAAAAAGATTGTTCCAAGAACTAACGTTATGACTGGAGATAAAATGAGTATTGTTGCAGCCTTTGAAACATTTATATATTTTATTCCCCAGTAATAGGTTAGAACATATCCGAAGAGAATAATTACTGAAAAGAAAATGTAGAGCCATTGTGTTGCAGTCAGTGCAAGGAACAGACCTGCTTTTCCGACAATTATTACAATTCCTGCCAAGAATAATCCGCCGATGAACATTCTAGAGAAAGAAACAATAAAGTTATTTTCACCTTTTATCATTGCTTTTCTTGCCAAAATATTTTCAATTCCCCAGAGAATTGTTGCACCTAAAACTAAAAAGTCTCCAAGTTGAGGATTTGCCCAAAGCTGTGTAGGAGTTATTGAAGTTGAGAGAAGAACTATTAAACCAACTATTGAAACTCCTAGAGCGAGCATTTGTTTTTTTGTTATTTTTTCTTTTAGGAAAATGAATGCGAGTATTGTGACATAGATTGGAAGTGTTTTATGAATGAATCCTGCCCTGCCACTTGTTGTTGCCTGCAATCCTGAAAAGAAAAGCCAGAAAGCTATTCCCCCACCTATAATTCCTATTGAGATGAGGTATTTCCATGACACACTTGTGAATTTTTTTATTTTCCAGTGATTGTATGAAAGACTTAAGATGAAGAATATTGCTCCGATTGCAAGGCCCCTTATAGCTGTGTAAACTAAAGGATCGATTGTTGTAACAAAAATTTTATTTGCGAATATAGAGAAACCGCTTATTAAAGCTGTCAGAAAAACTAAGAAAGTTCCCAGTGCCTCTTTTTTCATGACGAAGACAGGAGATGTTGATTTATATAATTTATCATGGATAATTTAATAAAGATAAAATTCTTGAAGTAAGTATGGAATTAGATAAAGGGTTGGGTTATAGGTTTAGCTGGAGTACGCAGAATCCGGAAAGTGATAATGCAAGAATTTTATTAAATGCAGGACAGGGAGATAGAAGTTATTTTGAGGCTGCTAATAATATTTTGAGAGGATTTCCTGTTGTCTGGAAATATTATGAGTTAATTGGTGATGCAAATGTATTAAGTCCTGAGGACCCAAGGGTTCATGCTAATTATTGGATTGGGGGAGATTTGCTGGATGCACATTATGATATGATTGATGTTCATGATTTCATGCTTCAAACATTCCCAAATAAATTTGGAGATAATTCTCCTGAAATGCCTCAAGGAGTTCCTCCTCATCATAATCTTCACGTTTTTAGATATGGTATTGTAAGTAAACCAGATGCCACCCAAGATGAAACAGATGCATGCCTTGTTGTTCCTGGAAGAGTAGATGAGGGTGGTCTTGTTAAATCTACACTAGATGGGAGTTTTATTACAGCGAAAAATACTTTTGGGTTTGAATTAGAAAGCGGACTTTATGTTGCAACTCACAGAGGAGAGATTTGTGTTGTTGGTAATAAAGAACTTGCAGAGACTGTTGAACTTTATGGGTATCTTTTGCAAAGAGATGTAGCATAGTTAAACTCTTTCAGCAATATAGCTCCAATGAATTCTGACTTTTTCACCAGGTTTGATGTCTGGAACATAAAGTGTTTTGACTCTTCTCTTTTTTGTTGTTTTGTTTTCATATTCAACAATTGCTTCGTTGTTTTCTAAGAGTTCTTTAACTGTTCCAACAAATACTTTGCATTGTTCTTTGAAAGAGTTAGGATAATCTGTGGCGTCTAAAACAGGATTGTGTCTGACTGTGAAATATTCTTTAATTACTTCTAAATCCCATTTATCTTTTCCTAACTCCTCGGCAATTTTAGAAATCCTATTAAAAGCACGAAAGAAAACTTTTTCCAGGTATGCTTTGTCAAGAGGTTCACCTTTTATTGCTCCTTGCTCAATTTTATCAAATTCTTCTTTAGAAACTTCACTTCTTACACTACAAAGAATATGTGAGCAGGGCGATGCATATCTAAGAAAGTAGACGACTGGATTAATTGCTTCAGTCATTTTGTCTTTCCTGAATATTTTTTAGTACTTCAAGCCAGCCAATCATCTGTTCTTCAGGAACTTTCTCAACAACAACTTTTGCTTGGACTAAAACAAAGTCTCCGACTTTAAAATCCCCTTCAACTATTTTTGCCTGTCTTTTTTCTGAGCCGTAGTCGAGAGTTGCGATTCCAACATTATTTATTTCAATTATTTTTCCTGGAATTGTGAGGCACATTTTATTTTATCTTTTTAATCAACTCTTGTTTTATTATTTTTTTCTTTTCTTCAGAAAGTGAGAATAGAACTTTCTCGACCATTTTTTCTGATATTGTAAAAATGTAATTAAGTTTTATTACACTATCAACTACCATTCCTTCTTTTTTAGTTATAGGAATTCCTTTCATTTTTGGATTACTTGTAATGACTGCGCAAACTATATTGTCATACTCTTCAAACAGAATTAATGTAGGTCTTCTTTTAACTTCAAAAGTATCTACAAATTGAACACTTGCAACAATAACCTCTCCAAAATTATATTTTATCCCATATTTCATCGTATTTGTTGTCCCAAACTTCTTTCATTTTTTCTTGCTGTATTTTATGAAGAAATTCGTCATATTGATTTCTTTCTTTCATTTTAATAAAGATATGGGCCATTTTTTCTAATAATTCATTATACGTCTGTCTTGGATGTTCTCTAGCTTTTTTCAAAAGATTAATTATTTTTTTTTCTAATAAAATTGTTGATTGCTCTGCCATGCATAATTAACTATACATGAATATATAAATGTTTGTTTTTAGTGTTTTATCGACTTCTTGCGCTGATAATTCAGCAAGTTCACATACTTCAACTAAAACTGATTTTGTTGTCCCTTGTTTTTTTGCTTCCTCAACAATTGCTCTTGCAATTTCATGCATGATTTCATCAGGAAACAAGAATATATAAAATTAATAAAAAAAGCAGGTTTTATTGGTTTCCTGCTTTAATTTATAATAACTTTTCCAATCTTCCCTGCTGTTCTTCTAGTGGGAGTTTCAAAAATTCTTTGGCAAGATTATACTTCAATTGAGGAGTATATTCTTTAAGGAATCTTAAAGTTCTTCCCATGTCAACTTTAAGCCCGCAGGTTATTTCACTTCCATTTTCTCCTCTGATCTTATCAATAGCTTTCTTAACTCCTGCTTTGTCAGTTCTTATTGCGACATATTCTTTCTCACTATCTTCAACTCCTAGCCAATGATAAGTAAATCTTCCCTGTGGAATAAGTCCCGAAACAACAAACGGTTTTTTGGATGGTCGAATGATTCGAGACAAATTTCCAATAGATTCGGAGTCTTGAAGAGAATTTAAGAACCATAACTCTGGTTCTTTCGCCACATTTTTACCAAATCTGCCTAGATCTTCTTCAAGTGCACGATGTATTTTATATTCCCTTCTATAGTCAAATACATTTGTCCCAGGCATTTGCCTATCTAAACTTTTTTGTCTTCCGTAAAGTGTAATAAGCCTTATTCGTAGGTTTTTTCTCATCTTATTTTTCTCCATTTTATTTATTTCTTGAACTCCAACTAAGTTGAAGTTGAATATGAAGAAGCAGGTTTTATTGGTTTCCTGCTTCGATAGTGCCATAAGGGGTTCTATTATGTTCTTCAAGCAACATTTTAATTAGCTTCAACCTATTTTTGCATATCTCTGTGCGCCAGTCACTTGTTGGATGTGCTATTTGATCTAGACTATTTCGAGTTAATTCACTAAGATATTCCTCAAATTTTTTGGCATCCATAGTTCTATCATACATAGCCTTTTGATACTCAGGATGATCTATATCATATTCTCTGTCAGAAATATCAATTATTGTTTTCTCACCGGAATGGTATCCACTATTCTTTATGTTATCTCTTCTGATTTCTTCATCAGTCAACTCTCTCGTTTTTCCCACATTACTTAGCACGGTATTTATTCTATTTAGACGAAACTCTAAATTTCTTTTTACCGTTTCTCTTAAATTTTTCATCTTCGTTTTCTCCATATTTTTTGTTTTTAGTTTTGTGATCTTACCGGTATCAGGCAGTATGAGTGTGATTTGTAACCACTCATAAGTTAATATTTATAAGAATAAGTCATACTTAAAATGTTTTATCTTAATTTTTATAGAAAAGACAAACTTTATAAATATCTTGTATTTATAGTAAATTATGGTTTATAATCTCGATTTAAAGGACAAGAGGCTTCTTTATGAGTTGGATTCAAACGCAAGGCAATCAAACGCTCAGATAGCAAAAAAGATAGGCCTTTCCACTGAAGTTGTAAACTATAGAATTAAGAGATTAGAAAAAGAAAACATAATAACTCAATACCAACTAATCGTAAACCTTTACAAACTAGGAATAATGCAATTCAAAATCTGCCTCTCTTTTTCCCATCTAAAATCTGAAAAACTAAACCAAATAATTGAGAAAATAAAACAGAAAAAAGAAGCTAAGTGGATTGTCTCAACAAAAGGAAACTGGGATTTAATCATTTCTTTAGAAACAGATTCTTTAGAAAATATAGACTCATTGAAAGATGAAATCGTGAGCATGTTTGGTGACAACATAAACAAAAAAGCAATTTCAATTTTGGTGGAGGCGCAGACATACAACAGAGACTATCTTCTTGGGGACAGAAGATATGCTCATGAGTCAAGAATAATAATGAAAAAAGACAAGTCAGTAAAGTTAGACAATTTAGACTTAAAAATTCTTAAATCTCTTTCTGAAAATTCAAGAAAGTCAATAGTGGATATTGCACATGAGTTAAAATCAACGGTAAGAATTGCTAATTACAGGATAAAACAATTAATAAAAAACAAAATAATTCTAGGATTTAAAATAACAATAAATTATGAAAAACTTGGAATTTATTTTTTCAAACCTTTCATCTACTTAGATAACCCAAAAAAAGAAAGAGTAAAATCATTAGTTCAATATCTTTCTTCGCATAAAAATGTAATTCATCACGTTAAAGTCTTGGGTAATTGGGATTTAGAACCAGAGTTTGAAGTTAATTTAGAGGAAGAGTTTTACAAAATTATAGATAATCTAAAAGACGAATACTCTGAAATAATAAAACAAATAGAAATTATAACAATCTCTAAAGAGCACAAATTTGTTTATTTTTAACAAAGCTAATATAAAAACATCGTCCAAAAATTTATATACATGAATCTTTTATCTTTATTGAAAATGAGGTTAAATATTTTAATCGGAGGTAAGGCAGGCCAAGGTATTAATCGTGTCTCTAAGATTGTTTCTAATGTCTTGATATCCCAAGGGTATTTTGTTTTTAATTATAGAGATTATCCTTCAATAATAAGAGGTGGACATAACTTTAATGTTCTTTCTGTTTGTGATGGACCGATTGCATCGCATGAATCTAAACTTGACGGAATAATTGCGCTTGATAGCAATACTATTGAAGTTCATAAAAGCGAGCTGAAAACTGGTGGATTTATTATTGATTATAAGGGTTTTTTGAAATACGGGATTAATCTTAATGTTGCATTGTCTGGGGCTTTGATGAAGATATTAGGAATTAGTGAAAATGTTTTATTAGAGCAGATTCAGAAGGGGAAGTCTACGAACAATCCAATTTCTGTTGAGGCTGCAAAAGCAGGTTATGCAAGTGAAAAGGAGAAGTATGCTTTTAAAAAACTAAAAAATAAGATAGCTATTCTGAGCGGAAGTCAGGCAACTGCTATTGGGGGGGTTCATTCTGGAATTGATTTGTATATTGCTTATCCTATGACTCCTTCTACAAATGCTTTGCACGAGTTTGCTGGAATGCAAGAGAAATTTGGACATATGACTTTTCAGCCAGAGAATGAGATTTCTGTTGCGAATATGGCGGTGGGTGCAAGTTTTGCAGGGGCGAAAGTTATGATTGGCTCAAGCGGAGGAGGATTTGATTTGATGGCAGAGACTTTGAGTTTTCAGGGGATTTCAAAAATTCCTTTAGTTGTTTATTTGGCTTCACGTGTTGGACCTGGAACAGGAATTCCAACTTATTCAATGCAGGGAGATTTGGACATTGCACTAAGAACTGGTCATGGCGAATTTCCAAGAGTTGTTGTTGCTCCAGGGGATCCTAAAGAAAACATAGAGAAAGTTAATGAAGCGTTGTATTTATCTCAAAAATACGCAACATTGTCAATTGTTCTTTCAGATAAACATTTGGCAGAATCAGAGTTTAGTGTTTATGAAAAGCTGAATAAAACAATTCCTGTTAAAGTTACAAGGAAAGTTCCAGGTGAAGGAATTGTGAAGGCTTCAAGCTATGAATGTGATGAATATGGGATTACTAGTGAAGATGCTGATTTGGCTGTGAAGAATGCGAATAAGAGACTGAAGGTTTACGAGGGATTAAAGAATGAGTGTAAGAAATTTGAGATGGTTAAATTTTATGGAAACAGAGCAAGTAAAAATTTGGTTGTTGGCTGGGGTTCAACTAAAGGAGCGATTGTCGACGCTATTAAAGGTGAAGATTTTAAGTTTATGCAGGTTTTGTATATGAAACCTTTGTCTGACGAAATTAAGAAAGAGATGTTGAAAGCGAAGAAAGTTATTTTGGTTGAGAACAATTTGACTGGGCAGTTGGGGAGATTGATAAGAGAGAAGACAGGAATTAAGATTGAGAAAAGAATTTTGAAATATGATGGTAGGCCTTTTAGGTCAGATGAATTAAAAGAGGATTTGAAGAGAGTATGAGAATTGTGATTTGTGGGAGTTTGAAGTTTTATGATGAGATGTTAAAGGTAAAGGACAATTTGGAAAAAAGAGGGTTTGAAGTCATCCTTCCAATGAAAATAGTTGGAACGAATTATGATAATAAATCTGTTGAAGATGGAAAAAGAAATATTAGAAAACATGATGCAATAAACAAACATTATAAAAATATTGTTGCTTCTGATTCTATACTTGTCATGAATCTTGATAAAAATGGGGTAAAGAATTACATTGGAGGAAATTCTTTTTTAGAGATGGGATTTGCTTATGTTAACGGAAAAAAGATTTTTGTTTTAAATGAATTACCTGAAGATTTAAACTATTGTGAAGAGATGCACGGGATGGAACCAGTTATAATTAAAAGGAATTTGTCAATTATAAAATGAAAAAATATTCAAAATCAGGTGTAGAGATGAAAGGACAACCACTTAGAACTAAGAAATCTATAACCTGGTGTCCATCGTGCCCTGACCACATGATTTTGGAGTCTGCAAAAAGAGCAATTGATAATTTGATTTCTCAAGGCTACAAGCATCAGAATTTTGCAATGGCTGCAGGGGTGGGATGTCACGGGAAGATATTTGATTATTTGAATATTAGTGGGGTTTATGGTTTGCATGGAAGAGCAATTCCTTTGGCTGAAGGAATGAGACTTGGAAATCCTAATCTTCATGTTATTGTTTTTGCAGGAGACGGAGATACTTATTCAGAAGGAATGGCTCATTTTATTCATGCATGCAGATTTAATCCTGATATGGCTTTGATTGTTCATGATAATCAGGCGTTTTCTTTGACAACGGGACAGGCAACACCGACAAGTCAGCTTGGATATAAATCAAAGGCTGAACCTTTTGGAGAATTTAACAAACCTTTTAATCCAATTCATCTGGCTTTATCTGCAGGGGCTAGTTTTGTTGCAAGATGTAATGCCCGTGATTTGGATCACACACAAGAAATAATTGAGAAAGCAGTAAAGCACGTTGGATTTGCGTTTGTTGAAGTTATTCAGGATTGTATGGTTTTTAATTTAGAGATTAATGCACGAGACGAACAAATGTATAAGCTTCCTGATAAACAAAGAACAATGAAGGAGGCTTTAGAGTTAAGTCAAGAATATGATTATTCTCAAAGAGAAGGAAAGATTCCTTTGGGAATATTTTATCAGGAACATAGAAATGCTTTTGATGAGGAATATCCTGAACTAAT
>Ga0210057_1006804_pt1 | contig 14118 bp, 13 predicted proteins | sample CryGeyCG2114_010_2_FD_183968 | JGI IMG/M metagenome (GOLD analysis project Ga0210057, IMG submission 183968) | Groundwater microbial communities from aquifer - Crystal Geyser CG10_big_fil_rev_8/21/14_0.10 (SPAdes) (version 2) | ecosystem: Environmental > Aquatic > Deep subsurface > Groundwater ... | reverse complement strand
AGGTCGATCAATTGTAATTGATCCTGACGTATTCGCCCTGTCTGATCTAACAGAATTAATGCGCCTTGATCTTCAAGGGCACGCGATTGCCGCATACCAGCGAGGGAAAGGTTTTAAATCGAGTGTCATGCTCCTAGATAACGCCAAACTGACTCACTGGGACATAGAATCGATACTTAGGGGTCTTGGTGATGGAACAATCGACAGTGACTCTTTAAAATCATTGGTTGGAGAGCATGTGCTCCCCCTTACTGAGATCTGGAACAGCTTTGACCATATTGATAACAATACAAAGCTGGTACATATGACAAAAAAGATATTTCAACCATGGCGCACTGGCTTACCTGTAGATTTTGTAGTACAAAAACCAATGAAGCCTTTCTTTGGCATTCCGCGTGAGTGGATACACCGAGCCCTTGGTCGCTACAAAGCACCTCCCACGCACTGCTTACCTCACCCAGATTTGGAGGTAGAAAAATTCTTCTTTACCCTCGCACATGATGCACTAAAAGAAGGTGCGGTGGAAAAAGGATTTGTTGAAGCCGAGATTGCGACAGGAAGAATCCGCAGCGACTTTTTTTCTCGCCTCCATGAGCTTACTTGTCAATAAATCGAACAATTCGATCAATTGATTTTAGGTCTAAGTCTTCACTTGTGTACCCTAAAGGAAGGGTCCCTTCCTTAAATTGCACGAGGCGCGAGAATAATCCTTCGAAACTATCTTCGACTCGATTAATAGGAAAAAAGAGGGTGCATTTATTAAGCGCTTTTAGTGGAGTCGCGTTGAAAAAAATTGCAGGTACTTTACTTGCAATAACCATGTAATTCGCACTGGTACAGGGGTCCGCTATATAAAGATCTGAAAGCACTACAAGTTCTTCAGATGAAGCTTCGTCCGCATACAGCTTCACTCCAAAAGCACGGTACGACTCATAGATATTTCTTTCCGCGGGATGCAATTTAAATAAAATCTCTACATCCTCTTCGCACACCGACCGAATTGTTTCTACTATCTTTTGAAAATAGCTCACTTGCTCTCTGTCTTCTTCAACTGTATGAGCTGATTTTACTTGAGCATAATTCTCATACCAACTCGAAAGTATTAATATTTTCTTCTTCCTCTCGTCTAATGAGTACTTTCTAAGTAACTGTTCTCGCTTTTCTGGTTTGTTTTTAATCTCATCGCACAATTCTGATACCTGCTGGAACTCTGCCGAACCAACGACTTCGATTGTCGAAATATCAAAACCGAAGCGATTATGAAAAATATTTCTCCCCTCCTCTCCGATTACTCCAACTTTTTGAGGCCTTGAAGACACAAAATAATACTGCGGTCCACGGAAAAGTATAGCTAACGCTGAACGCAAAAATTCTATGAGGAAGAAGTATATTCTTTGAGCTACAGGACTGTATTTCTTACTCTTTTGGTAATCACTGTAAAAACCTTGCGGTGGTACGAGCGCGGATTGTAAGACAATCGTTTCAACCCCGAGCGCATTTGCTTCCCTAAAGATTGTACTGAATGTCGATATAGCTTTTACAGAGATTAACTTCTTTGCCTGAGTCCTACGAAGAAACCTGCGACACGCCTGCATATGCTGGAAGTGCTTGGAAAGTGGAGACCAGAACGGCAATCTTCTTCCCGCATCAGTAAGCCCCACATCTAAAATATCAAACGAAAGACCTCTCTCCTGCGCGTAACCGATCATCCCCCTACGGCGATCATCGTCTGGACGGATAATTAAAAACCGAACATCATATTTCTCATTGAGTGCGGGTACAATTTTTTCGTAATACTTAAATGATCCTATATAGACTGGGAGTAAGTACAGACGCTCACGTCTCATATTACGATCCTACATTTACTAATTTATGAAACGCCGAACCAGGATTTGCCAGAAGTTTTTGGGGTTCTCCTTCTTCAATAACTGTTCCGTCTCCCATGACAAAAATATGATCGGCATTGACTATAGTTGACGTGCGGTGAGCAATTGCGAGGACTGTCATCTCCCCTTTTAGTGCCTCTATAACTTTTTGTACCTGTGCTTCTGACTCATTATCAAGAGCACTCGTTGCTTCATCGAGCACTAAGAACTCTGGCTTCCGAATGAGTACGCGTGCCAAAACGATTCGTTGTCTCTGACCTACAGAAAGACGGACACCCCTTTCCCCTACCGGCGTGTTAAACCCTAACGGTAGTTTTTCGACAAAGTCGAGACAGTGAGCTTTCTTAGCCGCCTCTTTTAGCTCCGCATCACTAAAAGAATCGTCATAAAACAGGATATTGTTAGCAACAGTGTCATTTGTCAGGAACAGATCTTGCGAAACATATCCAACCTTTGCATGCCAATCTTTTATCGCAATTTCATTTATCGGAACCCCGTCGATAGTGATAGAACCGGAGGTTGGTTGGAACAAGCGGAGCAGCAAATCCACCAATGTAGTTTTTCCGCTTCCCGACGGACCTACGATGCCACAGAATGATCCTTTTGGAATAGATAATGTTAGGTTGCTAAGTACAGGAGTTTTGTTGTCATACGTGAATGCAACTTTATCAAAAGCAATGTTCTCAATAAGTCTAAACCGCTCCCTACCTGAAGGGATGTCCTGAAACCGCATTGTTTCTTCTTCATAGGCGAGGACATGTTCAAGATATGGTATTGATTCGGTCATATTATGTAAATTTCCCTGCAACTGTTGAATGTAAGAAAAAATTCTTTGAATTAGGTACACGACAGCAACAAGGGAAGCAAACTCAAACCCAGGTAATTTATATGAAACTGCAAAAATCACGCTGACAAAGACCACGCTAATGGGCTGAAACAGTGAACTTCCTATGCTTTTAAGGAGCATTGTCCGTATCCGTAAATCTCGGAAATGCTTGAACAGTCGATCTCCTCGGTTAGCTATTATTTGCGAGGTTCCGAATGCCTTAATTGTCTTCATGCCGCTAACACTTTCATTAATGTAATGCGCTGCTTCTCTATTTGCAGCCGCAGTCGCAACGGCCGCCGTTCTAGTTCGAGTAAGTAGAGGTCTCAGCACTAAGAGAAGGAAGAAGCCAATTGCTAGAGTGAGGAGTGTGATTCTAACATCAATGTTAAGTGCAATTGTTGTATAAATCACCAAACCGATACCAACTATTATTACTTCACTGATTTGTCCGAGGAACTCGGAAGCAAATCGAATATTAGTCATGAGAATTGTCTCTAAGTGCCCAAGTTTTTGATCAAGTAAATACTGCCAATTTGAACCGAGCATATTTTGAAACAAAGAAGTACGCATCTCTTGTTCGTAACTTGCGGAAATTCTGACCTTTATGTAGTTGATAAACAGTACTGCTGCTGTCTTAAGTACAAACAGGATTATGATAAAGATGAGAATGAACTTAATAGAGAAATCTACGTTCACGAGGACGAAAAGACTTTCAATAGCTTTTGAAATCGCGTCAGACCCACCAGATGCTGCTCCGGTTACTATGGCCAGAAGAGGGATAACTGCATTTACGCCAATCCCCTCAAGTAAGCCACTGAGGAAGCTTAGGAGGGCGAGAAGTGCAATGTATCCCCGGTATGAACGAAATGCTCGAGACGCTAATTTAATAGCTGCGATTGTTTGTTTGATCGATAGCCGCATGTGCCTAATGTATACCGTAACCTACCATATAAATGTGAAGTCCTGTCTAAGCATAGTTACTCTATTGCTTTTGATTCCCTATATAGACGCCCAAACTGCTTGAGGGCAAGCATTGCCGTAAAGAGACACATCCCAACTGCCCAAAACCAAAGAATATACTCCAGTTTGTCAGCACAAGCTGCAAGAAAAGTAAGTAGCGCAAAACCAGTCGAACTATACCATCGTCTACGAAACCAAGACGCCAATCGCGCGTAAAACGGTAGGCTCGAATACCCTTGCTTTATCTCCTCCACATCATTCTTTGTGATCCCTGCGTGGTAATACTGCCAAAACCGTGACTCAAAGAGTCTGAAGAGGAGTGTCGCAACTGATGCGACCCCACCGAGTAAAAAGAACAGCTGATCCCCTGAAGTAAGCGCGAGTGCAGCGCCAAGCATAATAAAAGAGATTCCGTATTGGATATCGTGCGAAACGGGCTCAACGTAATTTGACCCTAGGCGCCCCGCTGTTTTTCGAAAACGAGCCACTTCGCCGTCAGAAGCATCAAGAAGCACAGAAAAAATAAGAAGTAATCCTCCAAGGATATTTAGACTATGCTCCCCGAAGAAAAAAGTACCCATTCCACTAAAGAAAACGAAGACGCTCAAAATAGTTATCGCATTCGGAGAGATCGAAGTATGAAGAAAAGCAAAAGTGATGTATATCGAAAAGAATCTCACCACCTTTCCGGTAAATCCCTCCTGTGCGGGATTAGAAGAAGTATGCTGACATATTTTCCTTAACTCACTAAAAGAGTAGTTTCTCGGATTATTTCTTTGTTCAGTGCTTGTATTCATACTCTTGACCTAACTGCAGCTGCTATGCGCTCCGTCGATTTTCCATCATTTTGATATGCGAATGCATGTATTAGCTGCTCTCGCTGCTTTATACGCGCATTTTTATTATTGAGGCATTCAGACAAGGCACCCCACAATTCCTCCTTACTCTTAACCTCCCACGTAGCCCTATGATACATGAGAGTTTTGACATAACTCATTTCAAATATTCGCGAAACGCCTTTCCGCTTCAGATCTACATCCGAATGAACATCAAAATGTATGTTCACAACAGGCGTGCCACATAAGAGAGCATCAATGGTCAGAGTTGAGGCGATGTTAACGCATACATCGGCATGCGCAAGCGAATTGTGGAGATTGCCAATACGCTCTGGATTGGTATCCCACACACTCTGGGGAGTAGTAGACTGCGTTATAGTTTGGTCAATTGTAAATCCTGGCTGGTTCGTAAAACGTGCAAAGCGCTTTCTATCATCTTGATACCCGCTATGGGGACGAATCAAGACTTCCACGTTCTCATTTTCTTTCAAAAAATTTGCGATCAGATCCAGATATGAGCCTTCGTCGCAGAGGTTTGCCCCACTTGAACCGTACAAGATTATTTTCTTCTTGGGATCAAGATTAAAACGACGCATAAACTCTTCCCTACTTAATAACAATTCGTGATGAGCATAACGATCAAATTGACTTGCTCCGGTGATGGTAATTTCAGAAGGATTAAAGCCCTGCAATTTTATTGCATCTTTTTTCATTTCCTCACCCCAGACAAGGATGTGATCCGTCTTAACAGGAAATAGTGTCTTGGGTAAGTTGTCCCAGCTCTTTGGTAGGCACAGCGTTGGAATAGAAAATCGCCTTGCAGCCTTGAGCATTGCTACCTCCGACTCGTCGTGTGGAGTTGTAGAAAAAACCAAATCTGGCTTGTGGACACAAAAAAGATGGTCATTCTGTTTCTGTGGGTCTAGGTGATAATTAAGAAAGCGGAGAAACTGTTTTATCCCGGGAATAAACCGAATGAGGGGAAAAATATATCTGCGGGGGAAAAAGAGAATACGAGAAGGGTCTTTTTCTGATGCCACAGTATACATCTGCACTGCCCGCACTGTCGGATTAAAAATAGCTGCCCTCCCAAACTCTTGTAAGATTTTTCTAATCGTAGAAAGTCTTGCTACAAAAAGTGGCTCAAAGGAAACGGTAAGCCCAGAAAGGGCCTCTGTATATTCTGATGTAGGAGCAAAAGGAGTAACAACGACAAGTTCCAAATCTTTCTTACAAAGAGCCTGAATTAAACCTGTTTCAATAAATTTACCGAGTAATCCTCCTCTTGATACAACTATGAACACCTTTTTCCTGTCTTTCATTTTTTGTCACAGTGATTTTAAACACCGGTGGCTAGCTTATCTGCTAGAGCTTCATAATCTATATCCAGAGTATCTGGGTTAGGAGAAAGCCAAGTTCCGTTAAAAGGCAGGTCATGTCTCACTTTGGTAACCAGCACCTGAGGAGAAGTGGAAAGAACTTCAACAAGTAAGTTATCAGCAGAAACATTCGCGCTCTTGCTGTCGTCGATGATGACAAGTTTTTTTGTCTTCTGTACATCTTCAGTGATTAGTTTCCAATCCAAAGAGGTGTAACCATTCACCGAAAAGAGCGAGCTCGAGAGACCGCGGTCCTCTAAACATTTTTGTAACTCAACCCCATAGGGAAAGGAGAGATTGAAACACACAATTGTTACAGCTTCACCAGTAGAGTACTGAAACAAACTTTGATCTCCCGCACTCTTTTCAGCTTCTACTTCAAGTATTTCAGTCCCAAAAAGACGCTGCCCGACCGTAATGATCCGGAAACCAGGAGCTACGAGGTGGTTTGAAATAATTGCTTTCGCGTCGAAACTGTTAGTGATTGAGAAACCAGGAACCCGAGCCAATGAACAAATGTCTCCTAGATTATTGAAACTTGATTGCACACCATGATATCCAAGATCTGACATTATCGGCACTATAGTGAAAGATGTTTTTGGTTTTTGCTGCCTGATGAAGTTATACGTATTAAGAAGGTGATCAACACCTAGCAGCAAGAAATCGAGCTGTTTGACAAAAAAGATGGACGGTACTCCCTGTAGCATCAGCCCGAATCCCATTCCAGTCTGTGAAGTTTCCGAGTTGGTCGTATTGATAATCTTTCCGCCCTTCCCAACTGAAAGTCCTTTGGTAAGCCCAGATAGATGCGACCCAGCCGCAATATTCTGTCCAAAAAGAACAAGATTCTCTGTTTTAGCTGTGGCTTCGCCAATGAGCTGATTTACGTATTCGATATATCTCATATATTTTTCACTTCTTCTTGTATCTGTGTAGCTATACTCTCTGCTTTTTCCTTCAATTCTACTTCCGAAAATTGCTTGGTAAGAACGTACACAGGATCTGCAACACTTTCTTCAAGGATTGGCCATGAAGAAAAAGAGACTTCTGGCAATACTCCTGCATGCGGATGGATGAAGCGTTTATCTTCACCCTCACCCACATACCAACCACCGAGAGTAGATACGCTGACTTCTACAACACATGGCTCGCCCTTTTTTAGGCCCTTTCGTACCTTAGAAAGTATCTCTATATACTTCGACACATCATTTCCTGAAAGATGTTCGTACGAAACTCCCAAAGCGGCACAGAGTCCGCTCACGTCAATTGAGGAACGCCTCTCGTCTATTTGAGTGTGCATCGACCACCCATTATTTTCGACGATGATAGCAAGCGGTAAATCATTTGCACGTGCAATTCCTAAAACTTCATAAAAAGTACCTTCTTCCATTGCGCCATCCCCCGTAACTACAAAAGTTACCCCATCGTCGCCCTTAACAAGATGAGATAATGCCACGCCTGCCGAAACAGGGAGGTTGTTTCCTAAAATACTTGAAGTGTATGGGATATTAGCTGCTTCATTCGCCAAATTCATTGAACCCAGAGTGCTCCCAGCTAGGCCACCATCTTTAAGTAAAAATTCAAGCAAGATAGGCCTCAGTTTTTTAGCCCTGGCCAAGTTATAGTGCATATTCCGGTGTGAACAGATGAGTGAATCTGTCTCCTCCATTATGGAGTCAATAGCTACCGCAATCGTTTCGTGTCCAAGTGCTATGTGAACAGGAATCTTAAAATCGCCACTTTTGTAATGCTCGTTAATCAGCATTTGGCTCAATCGAAGTCGTAATATTTCTGTAGCTAATTGTTTCTCCATAAATACTATTTTTGAAAAGCTTGGCAAAATGCCTCGAAAGAAGGGTACGCTAAATCCCGCTCTGACACATATGGACTTTCGTCCTGTAGCCTCCAATCAATTGCAAGCTCAGGATCATCCCAACGTATACCAAATCCATGCTCTGCTGAAAAGAAGTTATCTGAAAAGATAAGGAGACCTACTCCATCTGTAAGTGAAACACATCCATGAGCAAAGCCACGCTCAACCGCAAGCATGTTTCCAGTTTCCTCAGAGAGGACAGTGGCATTCCACTTTCCGAAGGTATCACTTCCCGCCCGTACATCGACAGAAACCCAGAGCATCTCTCCTTTTAACACTTTGAGTAACTTCCCTTCTGAATATGGGCCTTGCTGTACATAGAGACCACGAAGAGTGTGTTTGCGTTTTGTGTGATGCAAGCTGACCTCAGTCCAATCCACGCCAAGTTGTAGATCTTTAAAAATACGGCTGTCAAAAATACGCGACAGGGATCCTCGCTCATCCTCATATTTCTCTGAGATAAGCTCTACACAACCAGGCACTCTTGTTTTCTGGGCTTTAATTTTCATGCTCTGCTAATTCCTTAAGCCAAGTGTCTACTGTGATACTTGGGCTCCAATTAAGTAGTTCTTTGGCTTTTGTGTTTGAAATATTCCGCACACTGACTGCCGAAGGGTCTGATTCTTTAACCGTTGGATTCTTCCCCAAAACTTCTTTCGAGGTATTGATTATGTCTTCTAGGGTTATGAGTGTATCCCCTGCTAAATTCACAATCTCAAAACCGGGAGTGCCGATAGATTTAACAATGCCTTCTGCTATATCAGAAACATGTACGAAGCACCTACCGCTTTGAAGTGAGCCAACTGTAACCTCATCATTTTCTTTAACGGACATGAAGAGAGCTTCTACCGCAGATTTTTTTGCTCCAGTCGTCCCACAAATGATCCCGAAACGCAGTATGGTCGTTGGACAAAAACCATGCAGATACTGTTGCCTTAAATTTGATTCAGAAACCAATTTCGAAAGAGCATACTCGGAGTCGATATTCTGAATATTTATGAGACTCTCTTCAGTCTTCTGCTCTTCTGCTGTGCAGTTATCATACACCCATTCTGTTGAGGCAAAGATAAGTTGCTTTGCCCCTCTTTCTTTAGCAGCTTCCATTATGTTCAGCGTACCGAGAACATTAGTTTCAAAACATTCATAGCCATTATCACGACACATAGGGTCATTGGACAAGCCTGCTAGATGCACAATTGCATCTACATTTTTTGGTACTTCCTTTCGCGCTTCTTTAGACCTAACGTCAAAACCAGAGCTGATATCGACACCAACTACTTCTATTCCCATTTTGACGCATGCTGTAGCTACATGTTTTCCAACAAAACCATCTGCTCCTGTTAAAAATATTTTCATAAATATGTTGTGTTAATCTCCCCCCGCTACTGTTAGGACCTCTCCCGTGATAAAGTCTCCTCCTTCCGAAGAAAGAAAAAGGGCCATACGTGCAATATCTTCTGGAACCCCCATCCTCTTTAGGGGAATAAGTTCGATTCGACGCTTAGTATCCGCTTGGGTATACCCTTTTACTCGATTACGCATCGGAGTATCGATAAATCCGCTCCGAATTGTGTTTACCAATATATTGTACTCTGCGCCCGCGCGAGCAAAACCGCGAGCAAAGCTCTCAAGGGCTCCCTTTGCTGCACTGTAATGAAGACTCTTAGCACTTCCCCCATATTTAACATTCACCGAACTGATATTAATAATCCTCCCCCCTTTTGCTTGCATAAGCGGAAATACTTCGCGCATCAAATAAAAAGGTGCAAATGCATTGAGTGCAAAAGATTCCTTGAGTACTTCATCGGTAACCTCAGAAAAATGAGTATACTCATGTGCGGCCCCTGCATTGTTTATCAGTACATCTATCCCCCCGTATTCTTTTACAAATCTCTCTACCAGTTCTTTTACTTCTTTTTGATTGGTTAAATCAGCCTGTAGAAAAGTAACGGAATCAGAATCAGAAGAAAATGCTTTTTCCAAAGCATCTCGGTTTGAGTGATAGTGCAGTCCCAACACTGCACCATTCTTGGCAAAGAGCTCAGCCATTTTAAGGCCAAGCCCTCCACTTGCACCGCTTATGAGGACTCTCTTCCCTTTGATGCTTTCGAACATGTTACTTTACCCGTTTCAGGAAGCCATTTTGGCTATGTGGTGAGTAAAGTTTGTTGTAGTCAATATCAATGACAAAATCATCGGTTGTGTTCAAGAATTCTGTGACCGCCTCCCCAGGACCATTGTCAATGTATATTTCTTTTGCAACACCAGCCTTTGCCAACTGAGAAGAAATTGTGTCAAACACAACTATGTAAGAACCTGGCAGCACAAATCGTTGGTATAGCTCAAGCTCTTTCAGCACATGTGGTTTTGTGTGGTCAGAATCAAGACACACGATTACTTTTGAACCAGAAGGAACCATCTCTTCTAGTTGCGCGATAATTTCGTCCGAAATAGAACTACCTTCAAGTAGTTTGATGCGATGTGCCAAAGGGTGCTGCTCTACCACATCTCGGTTGTGCTTTCGTATTTCTACATCAACACCTATTACTTCCCCATGACCAAGCAACTCAAGAAGTGACGCCTCGAAGATTAGACCTCCTCCGTGAGCAACCCCAACTTCAAGAATATAGTCGGGCTGTACTTTAAAGATAAGCTCCTGAAGCAAGACAATGTCCTCAGGAGTCTGGATAATAGGAACTCCCAACCAATCTAACTCATAAGAAAGCTTGTTTTTTGAACACACGCGTGCCCATTCGGCACCTGCCTCTTGTAACTCTTTTTCGTCTTTATTCTTCTCCGTAAGAACGTGCTTGCGAAGTGAAGGAATATTTTTGTAATCACTCATTCTGTAATCGTTTAGTCTTAATAAAGATCGTTCTTAACAAAATCTCTCCAGTATGCGAGCGTATCATCTAACACCTGCTCCAAAGAAACCTTGGGAGACCATCCGGTTTTCTCCCTAAATTTGCTCGTATCTCCAATAAGATACGGGAGGGATGTCGGGCGAACCAATTTTGGATCTTCTTGGGTCATAATGCCTGTAACTTCCGATTTCTCTAAAAGTTTCTGTATGATTTCACGAAATGTAGCGATATGACTCTCACCATCATTGCCGATTAAATACAATTCTCCTGGTTCACATTTCTCCATTGCTTCCCAATATGCCTCAACCAAATCATGAATATGAGTGAAATTCCTCTTATCATCAATGTGGCCATGAGTTAACACAGGCGGTTGTTTCCCCGCTTCTATACGTGCAATTTGATATGCATACCATGGAACACCAAAAACGTAATCTCGGCGTGGTCCTTCGTGATTAAAAGCCCTCGTTCTAATGACATTCATTCCGTACGAACGAAAGTATACATAGCCAATATAATCCTGGGCCATCTTTGAGACTGCGTACGGATTTACTGGACGCAAGTTCGAGTCCTCTTTTATAGGGAGTTCATTCTCGGGAACATCTCCATATTCTTCTGGGGTCCCGGGAATAAGAAAACGTGGATTGATACCTTCAGCGCGCACAGCCTCGAGCATATTGACTGTCCCATTGTAATTAACATTCATATAGTGAGACGGATGTAGCCAAGACGGACTCACAAAACTTTCAGACGCTAAGTGAAAAATTTTATCTGGGCGCACAGTATGAATTAAGTCTCGAACTGAAATTGAGTCGGTGACATCACAATCGACCCAAGTAACTCGCGGATGGTCGAGTAAATGCCGTACATTGCGCAAGCGCTCTAAGTTCCAACGTTTTGTCCCATAAATATGTACATCCGGGTTTTTCTCAAGAATAAAGTCCGCTAGATGCGAACCAACAAAACCGGCGATGCCTGTAATCAAAATTTTTTCCTTCATAGCCAAAAAGTGCGCTTAGTAAAGCACGCAAAAACTTAGCTGTAAAGCTATTCGCTTAAAATAATCTTTTTAACAGCGGCATATAGGTCCCCATTTGAGGGAATGAGTATAGTCTTGACTCCTGCCGCCGTACCCGCAACCTCATCTCGTTCATCATCACCAATAAACCACGAAAGAGACAAATTGATATTATGTCCGTCCGCCGCAGTAAAAAACAGTCCCGGTGCGGGTTTCCTACAAGCGCAACCTTCTTCCCTATCATGGAGACATTGATATATTCCATGAACCTCTCCTCCATTACGTTCCACAGCTTCTAAAAATCTTTCATTGATATCTTCAAGGTCTTTAAGAGTCATTGCTCCACGAACTACGCCAGGCTGATTGGAAATGATGTACACTTCAAATCCCTGATCTTTAAGAAGCTTAAGGGCAGAGAGTGCAGGAGGAAGAAATTCAAAATTTTCCCAAGTAGTCACATATTCACCTTGTGGCGGACGAACATTAATTACCCCATCACGATCCAAAAATAAAACATGTCGGGGAGATAAAAATTCAGTAGTGGCACGCAATCGATCTGGCGACCCCACACTGTAATACTTTTGTGAAGTGACATATCCTGCCAACTCTCCATCCTTAACTAAAGAAGTAATCACATCATTGAACGAAAAATTCTCCTCTGGCATATATTCCAAAACCTTTTTTCGTAAAATCATGAAGCCAATTTCTACTCCGTTTGCTGTTTCATTAGTCCGAGAGTTGTCGTAGAGATCAACAAAACCTGACCGGTTGACTCGTATATTGTCCCTCCCAATTTTTTTTTCATTTTTAAAAACGGTAACTGTTCCAACGACTTCCTTTTCTTCATGAAACGCCTGGAGTCTTTCAAGATTCAGTGGCCAGTAGTTATCGGCATACAGGAGAAGAAATTCGCTCTGTAGTAATTTTTCAGCCTTGCGCACCCTTGTCCCGGTATCGTCCTCAACCGGCATAACCGAATACAAAATTCGCACCCCGAATTCTTTACCATCCTTAAAATAATCTTGTATTTGGTCTGATTTGTACCCAAGCAATAAGACCACTTCCTCTATCCCGTTTTCTTTCAATAATAGTAGGAGGTGTTCCAAAAACGGTTTGCCACAAATCGGAACCATCGGCTTAGGAGAGGTGTCAGTGAAAGGAGCGAGGCGTGTCCCGCGCCCTCCCGCAAGGATTATTGCCTGCTTGATTTTCATAATGATGCAAACGCCTTAAGCGACGTTCTTTTCTTGATTAGTTTCAACCAGATGGTCAAAATAATTACCAAAGTATTTGATGATGAGATGCAAAATAGTGCCGTGGACGCTTTCAACCACTTCATATTTGCCACGATCTGTTGCAACTAAAATTTTTGCATCCGCGAGTTCGTTAAGCCTACCCCCATCAAATCCCGAGAGGCCAATGACCGGCACATGATACTGCTTGGCAAGCTCAACTGCTTTAATGATGTTAGGAGAATTTCCGGAACTAGAAATCGCAATGACTGTATCATTTTCTTTAATATAGTTCTGAAGTGGCCCAGCAAAGACCATATCGTAACTAGTATCATTCGCCCACGCGGTAAGCTCAGACTCAGTGGTGGGAAGTCTAATTGCTTGGAAACGACGCTTGTGCTCATCAAGATGACGGCTAAATACCGTTTTATTGAAGTCACTTACCCAATGTGTCGCAAGAGCTAATGAACCTCCGTTGCCGAAGATAAATATATTCCCATCACGCTCATAAGTAGCAAGTACAATATCGAGTGCCTTTGCGATCTCCTCATGCGGCAACTGCTCGAGAGATAGCTGAACCTCTTTAGCAAATTCTTTAACAAATTTCTCCATATACCTATGCTAACTTTGCTTGTAAGCCAGTATCGTGATTATTCATCAGTACTTCAACCCCTGATTGGACAAAACGTACTGGAATTTCTCCAAAATCGGGTAAGTTTTGCTCTTTGGCAACCTGTGCCATTGCCCGTCTAATAGCATCTTTTTTCTCGACTGGAGCCATAAAGAGGACGCAGCCTCCTCCGCCCGCTCCGAGCACCTTGCCACCCCATGCGCCATTTTTCATACCCGCCTCGTAATATGCATCCATTGCAGGATTCGAAATTTTTGAGGCAAGTGTCTTTTTTTGAATCCAACTTTCATGAAGCATTCCTCCCAGAGCTTCGAAATCTCCAGAGAGTAACTTGTCTCTGAACGTGAGTACTAATTCCGTCAATTTTTTTAATGTTTCAACATTTTTATCCGCATTCTGATTTTGTTCAGTTAAAACACTTGAAGCATCGCGAGTTATTCCTGAGAAAAAGACAAGTAAATGATTCTCAAATTCAAATCTTCTCTTAAAATCAATCCTAACTGGTTGCACGGTAACAGATTCATCTGCGTTAAATTCAAGGACATTTATTCCTCCTAACGCTGCTGCATACTGATCTTGCTTTCCGATTGGTTCTCCTAGCCTTTCTATCTCA
>Ga0210057_1006803_pt1 | contig 14119 bp, 16 predicted proteins | sample CryGeyCG2114_010_2_FD_183968 | JGI IMG/M metagenome (GOLD analysis project Ga0210057, IMG submission 183968) | Groundwater microbial communities from aquifer - Crystal Geyser CG10_big_fil_rev_8/21/14_0.10 (SPAdes) (version 2) | ecosystem: Environmental > Aquatic > Deep subsurface > Groundwater ... | reverse complement strand
AATCCAGCCAAGAGATCTCGAACGCAGCCACCCACTAAATAAGTTGGAAAGCCAGCCCTCTGTAAACTGCGGACAATATCCATGGCGTCTGGATCAATCCATTGAGGGCTAAGACGCGGCTTGTTGTCTCTAGATGCATGCATAGAAGGAATGGTCTAAGTTTGAACCTTAGAGGAGTCAATGAGATGTCGGTGTTAGATCAATTCTTTCGTCTCAGAAGTGGCCTGCCTGAGGGGCCAAAACTTGTGTTTTTACATGGTGTTATGGGTTATGCAGCCAATTGGCGGCGGATCATGCCAGCCTTCGAGGATACCTATGATATTTTAGCTTATGACCAGAGAGGTCATGGCCGCTCCTTCCAGCCAGAATCAGGTTATGGCCCAGAGGACTATGCCCAGGATCTAAAAAATATTTTGGAAGCACTTCAGTGGGAACAGGTGATCTTGGTAGGACACTCCATGGGCGGCAGAAATGCACTCCATTTTGCCTACAAGTATCCTCAGCATGTGCACAAGTTAGTGATCGAGGATATTGGCCCTGATGCCAACCCTGAGGGTGTGAGTGGTATTTTGAAGATTCTTGAGAAGGTTCCAGTTCCCTTTAAAGACAAAAAACTAGCCAAAGAGTTTTTATACAATGAATTTGAACCTGTTCTTGGGGCTTATCTGTATTCCAATATTGAAGAAACAAAAGATGGCATATGGGGTTGGCGATTTTATAAAGAGGGTATTATTGAGAGCGTACAAGAGGGTCGTAAAAAAGAAAGATGGGATGAGCTACGAGGTTTAAAGATGCCCACTTTGGTTCTTCGAGGTGAGCGAAGTCAGGATCTACCTTTGGATGTTTTTCAACGAATGGGAAAAGAAAATGCCTTAGTGAAACTTGTAGAAATTAAAAACGCAGGTCACTGGGTGCATTCAGAGCAGCCCGATGAGTTTATTCAACAATTAAAAATATTTTTAAAGAAAACTAATTGAAGGCCTCTACAAAAAGATTCTCTTTGGGAAACTGAAGGTCTTCAAGAAGCATTTTTTTAGCAGACTGAACCATATTGGGGTTGCCACAAAGATAAATCGTAGTGTCTGGGGCCATTACTTTTAATTCTTTAAAGTAATCGGTCACAAAACCTGTCTTTCCCTGCCATGGCTTGATAGGAGAGTCTAAAACAAAATCAAACTGAAAATCAGGATAGAGTTTTTTAAGCTCTTCCAGCTCGTTTTCATAATAGATTTCATTTTCATTCCAAACCCCTAGCAGAAGTCTGACCTTAGAATCTTTTAGCTCTTCAGTGTGGGATCTTAAAAAAGACACATGCTGAGAGAGCCCAGCTCCTGTGCAAATAAAGAAGGTATTTTTTTTCACTGGCTGTTGAAGTACGCATCGACCAAAGGGGCCGGTGAGCTCAAGAGTTTCTCCACCCTTCAGTTTTTTAACAAAATTAGAGGCCTTTCCTTCATTTAGTAATTTAATTAGTAGCTTTGCTTGGTTGGGTTGGGCATGGTCAGAGGCAATGGAATAAGCTCGGAGAGCTGCTTTGGGCTGATCAGGGATATGTAGCATTAAAAATTGGCCAGAAATGAACTGAAAGGTCGCCGGTTCTAGGATTTCCAACTCTAACTCCCTCATGCTTGGAGTCAGAGATTTGATAGAATTTAGGCGCGCCTTGTAAATAGTTCTGTTCAAAGTGACCTCATAGACGTCTATATAAACTATGAGGGCTTGAAAGCGACTGAGTCAAATGTCCCTCTTTGACTTTCTGGGGAGCGTTGTTTAAAAATCGATCAGAATACATAATGAATAGGGCACTGCATTGAAATTTCAAGATCTCTCATTACATCCGAGCATCCTTAAAAGCGTTGAACAGTGTGGTTTTGAAACCTGCACACCCATACAAGAAAGCGCTATCCCTCTCGTTCTTGAAGGACGTGATGTGGCAGGGCTTGCGCAAACTGGTACAGGTAAAACGGCTGCCTTTGTGGTTCCTTTGTTGGACCGCTGGATTCGTTCTAAGGAGAATCGCACAGAAAGCGATGAAAAGCTGAACAATCGAAAGTATAAAGATTGGAAGCCTCGCGAGTTTATTTTGGTGCTTGTGCCTACCAGGGAGCTTGCAGATCAAGTTTCTGAGGCCGTGGAAAAGTTCAAAGGCGATGCCGACGTTGGTTGTGCCACCGTGTATGGCGGAACAAGTTACGACAAACAAATTGAAGCTATCAAGTCGGGTATAGATTTTATCGTAGGAACTCCAGGTCGATTGATTGATCTCTACAAATCTCATGTGTTGGACTTTCGTCAAGTGAGAGCTGTGGTTTTTGATGAAGCTGATCGCATGTTTGATATGGGTTTTCGCGATGACATGAAATTTATTTTGCGTCGGTTGCCAACTGATCGTCAGTTTCTTGTTTTTAGTGCCACTCTCAATTTTGAAGTTTTAAATGTTGCTTACAGTTTTGGAGCTGAGCCCATTGAGTGTAATGTGAGTCGTGATCAGGCCAAAGCGGAACATGTGAAAGACGAAATTCTCCATGTGGGGAACCGAGATAAACCTCTACATTTGCTGTCACTTTTTAAGCGGGAAAAGCCTAAGCAGGCGATCATCTTTAGTAATTTTAAAAACAGTGTGGAGCAGCTCTCCTACTTTTTAAATGATAATGGTCTTCCATCGGTAGCAATATCTAGTTTGTTAAATCAAAACCAACGAAACCGCGTGATTGAAAAATTTAAGTCTGATCAGAGTACAAATATTCTTGTGGCCACAGATTTAGCGGCCAGAGGTTTAGATGTTGAAGGTGTCGATGTTGTTGTGAACTATGAACTTCCGGATGATCCTGAGAACTATATCCACCGTATTGGTCGTACAGGAAGAGCTGGCCAAGAAGGCAAGGCTTATAGTCTTGTGGGTGAGCGAGATGTTGAGGCCCTCATGCGTATTGAGGAGTATCTAAAACATAAGCTTCCTGTGGGATGGATCGATGATACAGATCTTCTTACAGAGTTTAATGCTTTTCCTTCCTATGACGTTCGCAATGCCCATAAAAAAACGTCGGGAGATCGACGGTCAGCTCCAGATCGTGGGCGTCGCCCACCAAGAAATTCCTCACAGCAGTCACCACCACGTGGGAGTGGGACAGCCCCTCATCGGCCTCGTCGAGAGGCCCCATCAGAGAGTGCTGAGGGATCATCTTCTGCTCGTCATCGTGATCGTTCTTTAGGGCGACATGGCCGTAGCGGTTCTCCTCAAGGTAAGGGAGACTCAGCCACAGGCAATTCTTCTACATCCCCTAGGGCTTCTGCACCTAGAGCGACGGCTTCGCAGCCCCCTCGAAAAACAAACGGTAAGGCTCCTCAACGAGGGCGTCGTCACCCTGCTAAAGGCCAAAAATCAAGGCCTGTGGGTCGCCGAAACCCTAAAACCGTAGGTCAAAAAATTTCGGGCTTTATTAAAGGCCTATTTGGGCGTTAGTATTATTTTGTAATAAGGAGCTCCTATGAGCATTGGACCATGGCAAATTATACTTGTTCTTATTTTAGTCGTTGTGTTCTTTGGACCAGGACGTCTGCCGGGCTTAGGTAAATCTTTGGGTGAAGCTATCCGCGGCTTTAAAAAGGGCTTGAGCGAAGACGAAGAGATCGATGTCTCAAAGCGCGAAAAAATATCTGAAAAAGAAAAAGAAAAAGAAAAAGAGAACAGCTAAAAAATTAGCTGTTCAAGACTGACTTTACTGTTCTTGCCACACCAGTGCTATTGAGGCCGTGTTTTACATAAAGGTCCTCAGGGCTTCCACTTTCACCATAAGTATCATGCACACCAATGCGAGTGAGTTTTGCAGAAGAGCCTGCTTCTGCCATAACTTCTGCGATGGCTCCTCCAAGACCTCCGATAATGTTATGATCCTCTGCTGAAAAAACATGCTTTACTTTTTTGGCCCAAGAAAGAACGCACTCTTTATCTAAAGGTTTGATGGTGTGAATATTGTAAACAGCCACACTAAGACCTTCTTTTTCTAAATCCTTTGCAGCTTGAAGAGAGTTTGCCGTTAAACCACCTGTGGCAAAAACCACAGCATCCGTACCCTCTTTTAATGCCACTGCCTTTCCAAATTGAAATTTGTAATTTGCCGGAGAAACAGCTTCAAGGTCTTGGCGAGTTAGGCGCAAGTACACAGGTCCTTGGTGTTTCACCAGGTACTTCATCATTTCTTTTGTCTCTAGGTCATCGGCTGGTTGTAGCACGGCCATTCCAGGAAGAGTGCGCATGCATGCGATATCCTCTAAGCCCATTTGGCTGTAACCATCTTCGCCGATACCACATCCAGAGTGTGTTCCCACCAAGCGAACATTGGCATTCGAGTAACCAACACTCACTCGAATGATATCAAAGCGACCGGTAAGAAAGCAGGCAAAGCTACAGAGAAAAGGTATTTTTCCTGAAAGCGCGAGGCCAGCCGCAGTCCCAATCATATTGGCTTCTTGGATTCCCATTTGAACAAAGCGCTCTGGAAAGTTTTTTGAAAAGGATTCGCTTTTTGTACTTTTTGAAAGATCTGCGTCTAGGCAGACCACTTGTTTAAATTCTTTGCCCAATTCTACAAGGGCTTCTCCAAAACTAGCTCTACTTGCTTTTCCCATATGAACTCCTATTGAAGTGATGCTTCGGCTTGATCAAGCTCTGCGAGGGCCTTTTGTAGTTCTTCTTTATTGGGGGTGACGCCATGCCATTTATTAACCCCTTCCATAAAGCTCACACCTTTTCCTTTAACTGTTTCTGCCAAAATAAAGGTGGGGCGGTTTTTTTCAGCTTTGGCTTTTTGAAGAGCCTCTACAATTTGCTCCATGTTATGGCCATCGATGCTAAGGACATTCCAACCAAAAGCTTCGAACTTCTTTCCGATATCACCAAGATCCATCACATCTTTAACGGCGCCATCAATTTGGTACTTGTTGGCATCTAAAATCAGACAAATATTTGTTAAGTGATGATGGGGGATACTCATAGCCGCTTCCCAAACTTGGCCTTCTTGAGTTTCACCGTCCCCAATCAAGCAGTAAACATGATAATCTTTATGGTCCATTCTGGCAGCGAGGGCCATGCCTTCTGCAATGGAAATGCCTTGGCCTAAAGAGCCAGTACAAGCCTCCACGGCGGGAATGCGATTGCGATCGGGGTGACCTTGAAAAGGGCTGCCCATCTTTCGAAGAGTGAGAGTGTCTTCCACATTAAAATACTTTTTTAAACCAAGAGTTGCGTAGAGGGCTGGAACACCGTGGCCTTTGCTCAGAATAAAGCGATCTCTATCAGCCCACTCTGGGTTTTTTGGGTCCACTTTCATTTCATGAAAAAAGAGGGCCGTTAAAATATCAATGCAAGACAGGGAGCCGCCGGGGTGACCGGAACCAGCTTCTGTAAGCATTTTTAAAATCCATCGACGTCCCTCGAGGGCCGTCTGTTTTAAAGACAAAATGTCACTCTTTGAATTCATAAAAATCTCTCAGGTTTTAAATTTCCTGAGGTTCTCCCTCGGATATTTCCTAGGGTCAAGGAGGAATCAGAATAAGAAAGTGAGGGCCACGGAGGGGCGAATAAAGGCGTCAGTGGCTTGAGTGCTTAAAGTCGTTTCGGTTCCACCGCTTGAGACTAATTTGGTATAGGTGGCGTTGTAATAGCTGAGCTGGGCGCCAAGGCCTAAGCCATTTGACACCCATAGTAAATAACCCACGTCAGCCACATAGCCAGAGCCACCTTTGTAGTTAATGGTGGAGGTTGTCGTGTAGGAGTAGGTGGGTGCGGTGAGAAAAGTGCCCGCTAGAAAAAAACCTCCTGACATCCAGCCAAGAGTGGGTCCAAATCCAGTCCAAATTTCTGAGCTATCGGTGGTCGTGGCTAAGTTCACTTGTGTTTTTGTTTTTTCAGTGAGGTACACATAGGTTCCACCTACAAAGAATCCGGCGCTAAAAAGATAGGCCAGGGTTCCGTGTAGAGCGGTAGAGATTTTGGTGTTTTTTGTCGCTCCCACTCCGTAAGGGTCACCATCGTTTGTGTTTGTGCTCCAATAAACACCGGCGGGCTTTAAGAAGAAGCCACTCATTCCGGGCATGGCGCTGGCTGATGTTGCAGAAATAAGAAGAGAAAGTAGAGCCAAAATCTTCATACTTCATTCATACAAGACTTTTATCGGGCTAAACACTGAATCTTGGGCAAAAGCTGGACGATGGTCTAGCATTCTTGGATAGAGGTTAACCACGCAAGGCAAGATCTACTTTTTTGCCAAATTTTTTTATTGAGCATTAGACGTAAACTGAAGACCACGGCTCATGGTGGGCTCGTAGTTATCTAAAGTAACAGCTTTCCATTTCTTATCTGAAAAACATGGCTTGCAAGTGCATCCACATCTCTTTGGTCGTGGGTGATGAGTAGGGTGGGAGTTTTTGTGAGTTGAATTACTTTGGCAACTAAAGATCGTGCTTCTTTTTTGAGATCTTCATCGATGGAAGAAAAAGGCTCATCTAAAAAAAGAAATTGAGGTTGGCCAACAAGGGCACGAGCTATGGCCACACGTTGCTGCTCTCCACCCGAAAGTTTATGGACCATTTTTGAAAGAAGCTTTGTGATTTGTAGTTCATTTACAATCGTGTTTTTTAGTTGAAAACTATGTTCCGAATTGAGTTTTCTTGCCTGCATTGGGAAAAGAATATTTTCTTCTGCAGTGAGGTGAGGAAAAAGTTCCAAACTTTGAAAAACAACGCCTAAGTTTTTTTTAGCAAGAGGGAGTTTAGCGATGTCTTGCCCATGAAATATCCATTGCAATGTTGGACAGGGCTCCAATCCCAAGAGGCTGCGAAACACGGAGGTCTTGCCAGCTCCCGAGGGGCCCCATAGAGCAGAAATACCTTCATCAGGAATTTCCCAATGAGGAATTTCTAAGGAAAAATCATCCCATTTTCGATAAAGATTTTTGACGAGTGACATATTCCACCAGCTGAAAGAGAAACCATACCCCTCCACCGAGAGCAAGTGAAAATACGGTAATCACCAGGGATTGATCTAAACGGTAGCTGCCCAGTAGCTGTTGTGCCAAAACATTGAGGGTGGGTGTTTGTGGACTCAAAAGAAGTAGGAGTGCAAATTCGCCAGAGGCCCACAGGGCCGAGATACCTGCTGCACGAAATAGCTCTTTAGATAGTTGAGGTAAGGAGATGTAGCTCCAAATGAAGCCTCGATGAGCGCCCTGAAGTTGAGCTACATAGATTTGCTGTAAAATTTGATGCCACTGTGGCCAAAGGTACATTCGAAAGAGTGTGGGTAGGTGCAAAAGTGCTAAGCAAAGTGCCACAGGCAACAGGCCCTGTCGAAATTGAAATAAGATGAAAAGAAATCCCAAGGCCGTGGTGCTGGGAGAACCAAGGCTAAGGAGCAGCCTTTCTAATTTTCTTTGTGGTAGATAAAAAATTACTAGCAGCAGTAGTGCAAGGCTAAATGCGCCCGTGAGTAGGCTCAGGTGAAAAGTATTTTGAAGAGCCCTTCTTAGCTCTGGCAGTGCTAACACCTGCTGTAAAGAGTGACTTCTGACTAAAAATATTAAAGGAAAAAAGGCCCAAGCATAGAGGGTTATTAAGGGGAGCAGAGCTGGTTTCCAGCCTAAAGTGAGATGTTGCTTTTTTGCTACCTTTTGTAAAGGAAACTGTAGAAAGAAAAAAGAGAAAACTCCCACCACAAGAAGTTGCAACAAAAAAATAATGGCACTTTGTGAGAGGTTGTTTTCTAAGATGAGCTTTTGATACAGAAGAACTTCTAAAGTGTTTTGCTCAAAATGGCCAAGAACTAAAGGAATAGAGAAGCTGGTCATACAGACAGAAAAGATAGTGAGCGAAAGTAAGAAAAGGTCGTTTTTTAAATAACGGATGATAATCCAAAAGAGGCGCCAGCGAGAAGCACTCTCAATAGCTGCTAACTCCATCCAGCCCCCTGTTTTATTTTCTATTATGTTTGAAAACCTAACAGCGAAGAAGCCAGCAAAGGTTAGAGCATGGGCAAGAACAATGCCTCCAAGGCCAAATGGAAATGGAGAAAGTGTGTTAAGTGCTGCTAAAATTACAAAGAGTGAGGGTAGAAAGCTCGGGGTTGATAAAATGGCAGATGTAAAGGATCTGCCTTTGTGAAGTCCCAAGAGCCCAAAAGCTCCTAGTGTTCCCAGAACTGCACAAATCAGGGTGCTGCAAAGAGATTGTTGAATGGTAAAGAGAAGGCTGCTTAAAATCGTGTCCATTAGATACTTAAAGCCGTGGTCCAAAATTTAAGGGTTTCTTGCCTTTCAATACTAGGAAAATTTTTAAGATTGAGGCCTGAGTAAAAGTTTTTAAAAATCTCAAAAGGGGTCTTTTCTACAAGAGCTTCCTTTATGGGAAGCATATAATTTTTTTTCATAATAAGAGTTTGAGACTCATCAGTGAGAAGAAACAAAATAAACTCTTTTGCCAGTGAACATTTTTGGCAACTTTGAGGAATCGCCGCTACTTCTATTTGAAGGGGTGCCGTGGTGTTGAGTGGAATCACTTGAAAGTTTTGGTCTTTTTCTTCTATCCAATGATAGACGGCTGAAGTTTGATAAGAAAAAACAATATCTGCCTGACCAGTTTTAAAGAGTGCATAGGCCGTGCTCCAAGAGGGAGATATAGAATGGATGTTGGGCTTTAGGGATTTTAAAAAATCAGCATTTTTCTCTTTTTGTATCCAGGAGGCAAATTGCAAACCAATGCTGCTGGTTCGCGGGTCTTGAAGAGCAATTGCATTTCTCCAGCGTGCATTCAAAAGATCATCAAGATTTCGAGGGGGCTTGTTTATTTTTTTTTTGTTGTAGATAAAACCTAGGGGAGCCCAATCAAAAATCACCCACTTTTGTTTAGGGGTGACTTCAAGCCATGGAATTTCTTGTTCTGCTTGTTGTAGTTGAGTGGCATCAAGGCCAATGACGACATCAAAGGTTTCATTTTTTAATTTTTGTAAGAACTGAGAAGAGTCCCCCTCTGTCATTTCTACTTTGCAAGAACAGGTGCGTTCAAAGTGGCTCACTAGCGTTGGGCCAGGCCCCCAGCTGCTAATAAAGGAGCTATAAGCAAGGACCTTTAAAGGTGCTGTTCTTTTTTCTTGAAGACGGGAGTCGAGCCATAGCCCATAGGCAATGATCAGCCCTGTAAAAAGTAGGACGATGGGCCAGTTTCGACTCATGGGTTTTTACCACCAAATTCCGCGTTGTCGTTTATAGAAAAAATAGTCCAAACCAAAACACCTGCCAGCTCCAAGCCAGGCAAGGGTTAGAAATATAGCAATAAGGGTTCGATAATAGTCTGCGGTTTCCGGGCCATAAAGCCAGAGCATGTTGAGACTTAGTAAAAAACCAACTAGACTCATAGGTCGAACAAGGTAGCCTATGAGGAAGCTCACTCCAATGGCAAGTTCGCTAAAAGTAATGCCAATGGCAAAAAGCTTCCAATTGGGTACAATAACGGTTTGTATAAGAGATTGGTACCAAAGTGGTGCTGAACTGCGAGCTAACCAATGCATTGCCGCCTCAGCTAATTGAGGCTGATCTAAGAAATCACTACCATACCGAGTGAGTGCTTGGTTAATATAGAAGTAGCCAAGAAAAACCCTTAACAGAGCGATGGGAAAAAGATGGCCAACATATTTTACACTTTCAAAAAACGCGTAGAGCACAGAGGAAGTCTGCTCTCCTCTTGTCAACTCTGTCAAATCCTGATTGTTTTTTTGATGGTAAGCTCTGTGGCACTGGCTCAACCAAATTTGAACCCTAAAAAGCCCAAAACAGTGACTCAACTGATGGGCGATCTTAAAGACACAATGGTGAAGCGTAAGTTCAATTGGGACCTTAGTTTTTTGACTGATAAAGGCTGGCAAAGCCATGGTTATACGGTTCAAGACTATCCGATGATTTATTATACCTGTGGGGAGCCCAAGTCAGAAAATGTATCTTTGATTTTATCTGCGGTTCATGGCGATGAAGTGACTCCTCTCTATTTTGGATTTCGCTTGGTGGAGTGGCTAAAGGCGCGGCCCCACCTTTGTAAGAATCGATTTATTGTGGTTGCTCCTGTTGTGAATCCTGATGGATTCATGAGGTATTCAAGAGGAACTCGCTCCAATTATCATAAGGTAGACTTGAATAGAAATTTTGACACTCCAGATTGGGATAAAATGGCTTTGCACCTCTGGAGAACGAAGTATAAAGAGCGTCGCTACTACCCAGGGGAGAAGTCTGCCAGTGAACCAGAGACTCACTTTCAGAAGTGGCTTATTGATGAGTTTCATCCTGCAAAAATTTTAAGCGTCCATGCCCCCTTAAATATTTTAGACTATGATGGTCCCCAGACGGAAGAGGCCGTTGTGTTTAATAAAACCTATGTGGCTGCCTGTGAGGATTTAAAGTCTGCCGTGAGAAATGAAGCCAATACCCTTCGTTTTTATGCGTATGGAGTCTTTCCGGGAAGCCTAGGTAATTACGCTGGAAAACAAAGAGGGATTCCGACGTTTACGGTGGAGTTGCCAACCATCAAGCCAGATCTTGCTGGAAAATACTTTAGTGATTTAGAAAAGGGCACTGAGCTCTTTATTACTTATGAACTCAAAGAGTATCAACCTCTTCGCCAAACCAATAGAAACTAAAGTAACTGAGGGCAAAGAGTGTTGAGAAAGCACTCTTCGCATAATGCTTTTCTCGCTTTACAGATCTTTCTTCCGTGTTCAATGAGCAAGTGAGAGAACTGCACCCAGTTCTCTTTTTCTATGACCTGCTCTAATTCTGCTTCAATGTGTTCGGCGCTCCCACCTTTGGATAAACCAAGGCGTTGGCTGATGCGAGTGACATGGGTGTCCACAACCATGCCGGGAGTACCAAAAGCATTACCTAAAACAACATTTGCCGTTTTTCTTCCAACACCAGCAAGGGCGTGAAGTTCCTCCATCGTTGAAGGCACTTGGCCTTTGTGATCTCTGACTAGTTGTTGAGAGCAGGCAATGAGGTTACGGGCTTTGTTTCTAAAAAAACCGGTGGACTGAATGAGCGCTTCCACATCTTGCTGCTTTGCTTTGGCCATTTTTTGAGAGGTGGGATATTTCTTAAAAAGAGCGGGGGTTACTTTATTCACACGTTCATCGGTGCATTGGGCAGAGAGCATTGTTGCAACTAACAACTCAAAAGGGTTTTGAAAGCGTAGGGAGCAGGTGGCCTCAGGGTAGTTGTCTTCTAAGGCCTGCACAATTTTTTTAGCTCGTAGCCGTTTTTGTTTTGAATCTTCTTTGGGTTTGCGTTTAGGACTCTTCACCATCGTTCCCAATGGCTTCGACAGGGCATCCCTCCATGGCTTCACGACACTGGTCTTCAGCATTTGGATTTTCTGGTTGTTCTTTGACAAAAGCATGCCCCCCGGAGTCGTCCATAGCGAAATGGTCTGGGGCAACGGTAACACAGGCATCACAGGCAATGCAGGCCTGATCTACGTAGTACTTTCCATTTTTATTATCGGTCCACTTTTGTGATTTGTCTGGCATAACACCCTCTAACAGTCCCTTAGTCTTATGACAGAATCTAGGGAATGACAATGCTCATGTAAGAATCGAGTTTCTACTAACTATACCACTTAATATCACTGACTAGGGTCTTGATTTGCCCTTAGTAGGTTTATTTCAGAGGGTTCTCAGTTAGGATAGAAGATTAAAGGGGAGGTTTCTATGGATGGACCCCGTCCACCTTTCGCAGGGGAGTATGACAATCTGCTCCGTTTTTTAAATACAAACTTGAGAGCCAAGTCTCATTGGTCCATTGCTGAGGAATATCCAATGGCTTTGAGTACTCAAAATCTACACAACATCCGCATTATCGAGGAAAAGGGCCAAATCCTTTCTCATGCTGTGTTGAAGCCAACAATTGTAAAAACCAATATTGGAGTTTTTAAAGTAGGTGCCTTGGGCAGCGTTGTGACCGACGAAAAGTATAGGAACCAAGGTCTCAGTCAAAAAACTCTAGAAGACTGTCTTGGTCTGGCGCGAGAACAGGGTTGTGATTTTGCTATTTTATGGACCAATCTTTTTGAGTTTTACAGAAAGTTTGGTTTTGAGCTAGCGGGTACAGAGATCAGTTTTATTGTTGATAGGGAAATTGCAGTGCCTCAGGGAAACTATCGTTTTTTAATGGGCACACAGTTAGACCCAGAAGCTCTTTTGCGTCTTTACTCACAACATACGGTTTCAAGCATTCGTACCTTTGATGAAGTGAAGAGATATCTTAAAATTCCTAACTCAAATGTATATACGGCATGGGGCCCAGATGGGCAGATGGCTGCGTACATTGTCGAAGGAAAGGGTATGGATCTGCAGGGTTATGTTCATGAGTGGGGCGGCTCTATGGCGGCTCTGTTGCCTTTGGTGAACTTTGCTCTTCGCGATCAAAAAAGAGGCCTAACATGGATTATACCAGGACATTCTCAAAATCTCATTCGTCGTTTAGAAGAACAAAAGTTTCGTGGAGTGCAAGGCTTTTTGGGAATGATCAAAATATTAAACCCATCCGTTCTTTTTGGAAAGGTTCTGCGAGTGATCAAAGCAGATTTGGGAGAGATAGATTTTGTGTTGGAGCAAAGAAGCGATCGTCATTACTACATAGGAACACGTTCTAATCTATTTAAGACAGACTCGGAGTCTGACATCGTAAGACTTTTATTTGGACCACAAAAGGCAAGAGAGATTCATAGCTTTGACCCACGAACTTTGACTTTACTAGAAAAATGTTTGCCTATCCCTATGTGGTTGTGGGGATGGGATTCTGTTTAAGGAGTCTATGTGACAAAGCCTCAGACCATTTTATTTTCTATTCTCCATGCTCTCTCTGCATTGTTGTTACCCTTACTGATTACTCTGTTGGGTGGGTGTGTAGAGCCTGAGCAAATGCAAGTGCCACCTCAGGTGGCTTGTGAAGAGGTAGAGATTGCTTTGAATCAGGCTATCAAGGGTTCTGAAAAACAAATTAAAGAGGGATCTTGGGTGCAGTATGAGGATTCTGTGGCGCCATTATCTCAATCTCCTATTGTGGTGGGAAATACTATTTCTCAGTTATACAATGTCATCCCTCGTGGTGATGATCCTACAAATCCTGATTACTATGAAATGCGAATTCTTGATACTCGTACTGTTTATAAAAACAATCAGGCAAAAACAGAAACCAAGGAGTCTTTGTTAGAGGGGCCTGCAGGTTACAGATTGTGTCCTTCGGGCTCTGGTGTGACTTACCATGGTCTGCAGCTTCATAATACAGAACAAAATGTGACTGTTTATAAAGATGGCTGCGGTTCGTTTCCAAACTGTAAAATCCATGTGACAACAGTCAAGTTTGATCAGCTCGTAACCTATGGTGACGGGAGTCAATCGGCTATAAAATATCAGTTTACCATGAGTGGTGAAACACCCTATATTGGACGAATTCTTTCGGTTTGCGTGACTCAAAACGTAGATCTAGGTGGGCAACAGGGGCCAGTGACCCAATGCTCTAATTTAAAGAATTTTTCGCTGCCATGAGGAGGGTGCTTCATGAAAAAAATCGCCGTTATCCTATCTGGTTGTGGTTACAAAGACGGGTCTGAAATTACAGAAAGTATCAGTGTGTTGGTGGCCCTCAGTGAGCTGGGGGTTCAGTACGAAATTTTTGCTCCCGATCTTGATGTTGAAACCACAGATCATCTTTCAGAAAATAGTACTAATAATAAAAGAAATATACTTCATGAAGCGGCTCGCATTGCTCGTGGCCAAGTGAAAGATATTAAAAGTTTAAACCCTGATCATTATGAAGCTCTCGCTATGCCCGGTGGTTTTGGCGCGGCTCTTCATCTTTGTGACTTTGCTGTGAAAGGATCAAAGGCTTCAGTGCACCCAGAGGTCAGAAGGGTTGTGGAGTCTTTCTATCGCTCCAGTAAGCCTATTGGAGCGGCCTGTATTGCTCCTGCTGTTTTAGCTCTCGTGTTGGGTTCAAAGGGTGTGACTTTAACCGTGGGTGAAAAAGGCGAAGCCAGTGCAGAAATAGAAAAAACAGGAGCCCATCACGAGCTTTGTGCTGGG
>Ga0210057_1006801_pt1 | contig 14121 bp, 13 predicted proteins | sample CryGeyCG2114_010_2_FD_183968 | JGI IMG/M metagenome (GOLD analysis project Ga0210057, IMG submission 183968) | Groundwater microbial communities from aquifer - Crystal Geyser CG10_big_fil_rev_8/21/14_0.10 (SPAdes) (version 2) | ecosystem: Environmental > Aquatic > Deep subsurface > Groundwater ... | reverse complement strand
AGCAAAGTCATTATTGAGGATTAACGCTTCTTTTAATAATAAATTCTTTGAGTCCTGTAAATCTAAGTTGTACTTCATTATTCTTAACTGCAATCGCTAGCGCTTTTTTCGATCCAACTAATACAACAAACCTTTTACCTCGGGTAATTGCTGTATACAATAAATTTCTATGCAATAGTTTAAAATGTGAGGTATGTATGGGCATTACAATGCAAGGACATTCACTTCCTTGATACTTGTGAACTGATACTGCGTATGCAAGAACTATTTCATCTAATTCAGAAAAGTCATATTCAACTATTTTTGATCCATAATCTACAAAAAGAAGCTGCTCAATTGTATCAATTTGTATGATTGTACCGATATCACCGTTATAGACTTTTTTCTGATAGTTATTGCGAATTTGCATTATTTTGTCATTGAGATGAAAGCTTTTTCCCATACGTTGAAAAGGTCTATCTGATGGATTAAGCTTTGCTTGTAATAAGGAATTAAAAATTTCAATTCCAATCGGACCTTTTTTCATAGGAGATAGAACTTGGATATCTTTTAGTGGGTCCATCTTTTTTTCATTTGGAATAGTTGTGCATACAAGTTCTAGTATTTTATGCTGGATCTCTTCTGTATCATTTGCCTCATAGTAGTGGAAGTCACACCACTTGGCATCTGTTAAATAGGGAAATTCACCATTATTTATTCTGTGGGCATTAACAATGATCTTAGAGTTTGCAGCTTGTCTGAAAATTTCAGTAAGCCTTGTTACGGGTATTTTTCCTGATGCAATTAGGTCTTTTAAGATGTTACCAGCTCCAACACTTGGAAGCTGGTCTATATCACCTATGAAAATTAATTTAGCTGATGTAGGAATAGCCAATAAAAAGTGGAACATTATATTAGTATCTATCATCGAAGCTTCATCAACTATAATTAAATCATAAGAAAGGGGATTTTCCTTAGTTCTCTTGAAACTAAAATTTACCGGATCAAACTCTAAAATTGAATGAATTGTAAATGCTTTTTTCCCGGTAATTTGAGAAAGTCTTTTAGCAGCTCTACCAGTTGGAGCTGCAAGTAAGATCTTTGAAGTTTTCTTTTCTATTATTGAAAGCAGTGCTTTAGTAATGGTGCTTTTACCAGTACCTGGACCACCTGTTATAATGTGCAATTTTTCTTTAATAGAACTTGCTAGTGCTGAAATTTGTTTAGTCTCTAGCTGGATGTTCAACTTTTGCTGAACCCATCCTATTGCAGCATTTATTTGCGTGATTTCAATTTCAGATTGATTTGTTTGGATGCGATTTAATTCTTTTGCAATCCCTTCTTCTTGATTATAAAAACTTTTAAGCCAAATGAATCCATTTTCTTTGACTAAAGTATCACTTTCTAAAAGTAAATAAAGCTCTTCTTTTATAAGATGAGCATCTACTTCCAGTATGTAAGATGCATATTCAATTAAATTTTCCTCAGGATAGCATGTGTGCCCCATATTCATAAGTTCCCAAAGAGAAAATTCTATTCCCGCTTTTAACCTAGCTGGACATGATTTTTCAAATCCAAGTTCTTTTGCAATCTTATCAGACATCTTAAATCCAATGCCTGTTACTTCTTTTGCTAATTGATAAGGATCTTCACTTACTTTTTTTATGCTCAGATTGCCAAAGCGTTTGTAAATTTTCTGAGCATACCCAGGTGATACCCCATATGTCCTTAGAAAAATCATCACCTTTCTTATGGATCTTTGATCATTCCAACATTCGATAATCTTGTTTATTTTGCTTTTTCCAATACCAGGTATCTCTAAAAGTTTTTTTGGCTCATCGTCAATTACCTGCAAGGTATTCGAACCAAATTTATCAATAATTTTTTTGGCATATGCAGGACCAATTCCTTTAATTAGTCCCGATTCTAGATATTTTTGGATACCAACAACATCTGCTGGATATGTAGTCTCATAGTTTTGTACTTCAAATTGCCAGCCATGTTTTTGGTGCTGCTTCCAAATACCTTCACAAATCAGAGTTTCCCCTGGCTGCAGAGCAGGTAAATAGCCAACTACACAGACAATTTCTTGTTTGTCGCTTTCCTTGAGTTTCGCTACTGTGAATCCATTTTCTGGATGAACATAAATAATATGTTCAATGTGGCCTTTGATCTTTTCCATGCTTGAGTTTTTTTCATACCAGGTTAAAATATACAGAAATTAAATTTGCATTTTTTTCTCAAAAAATTTAGAATTAATTACTTTCTGATCCGGATTAGCTCAGTGGTAGAGCAGTTGACTGTTAATCAATTGGTCGCAAGTTCGAATCTTGCATCCGGAGTTATGGCCCCTCATTCGAGGGGCTTTTTTAGCCCAATGAAAGTTATTTATGGGATTAACAAAAGGTCAAGTTCTCCGTTTAGTTAATGAGTACATAGGTGTAAGCAATGGGTATTTAGGATTACCTGAGTCAAAAAAATTTACCTATCTTACTCATGCCGATTTTTACCCACAATATTGTGAATTAGATAATATTGAGATAGAAAAAGCAGAGGGAAAAACTACTCGTGAAAAATTTATCAATATTTTATTTAAAGCAACGCCTCAAGATCAAGCAAAGATTATTCGGGGAGTTTTTAAAAAGTTTCCAGTACATTGTACTATACCTGAAGATGCAATTTTGGCATGGGGAAACTCTGTTACAGAATTCGGTATTGAACTTGATCAAAGAAAGGACATTCAAAAAGAATTTTTTGAGATATGTAAAAAACTTGAAAAAAACTCTTTGGACGATGTCTTAAGTTTTATAAAAGATTCGAATACTGCCTTAAAAGCCCTTAAAGATGCGGAGGTTCTTTTAAAAGAAAACGGGGCACAATCTGCCCTCGATAGAGTCCATACTATTTTTCATAGTTTTCTAATTTCAATGTGTAAACAAAACTCATTTAATTTTAAAGATAAAGACCCCATTACAGAACTATTTAAGATAATCAAGTTGAACCATCCAAACTTTAAACAAAATTCATCTGTTTTAACTAATAAGATAATTAGATCATTTGGATCGATTATAGATACTCTTAATCCTATAAGAAATGACCGTAGTTTAGCTCACCCAAATGAGCATCTTTTAAATGAAGAAGACGCTAACTTTGTTATTGAAAGTGTTGTATTAATCATCAAATACATTGCAAGTAAATTAGATTAGAGTAAGTGTTGTGGGCAATCTAAATTTATCTAGCAAGATTTAATTAAGGAATTCTTTGAAACTGTCTTTTAGAAAAAAAATGAATTTTCTTTTAGTGGCTTAAGTAATGTCTACTCTAGTGAAAGGTACTTACATTTAAAAAAAACGATCTAAATATTTCTTTACAAAAAATTTATATCAAATTTACTTTGCTAAAATATTTTTTGTAGAGGCTTTATGAAATTGCGTTTTATTTTGATCCTAATGTTTCTTCCATTGATATTAGTAGCTGAAATAGATGAGGTTTTTTGCTTAGAAAAGGGTTTTCAGCTAATTTTAACTAAGGATAAACAAGATCGAGTATTAAGAAGGAATGTCAAAGATGAAAAAGGAAAAACTGTACTATTAGAGGAGCTAGAATATAGTGCTTCAGGAAATCTTCTAGAAATAAAAGATGGCTTTTATCGAGATGGGGAATGGAAAACTCAAATGATCCGCATGTTTTATAATGCGGAAAATCAATTAACAGAGTTTATTCGGGGTTTTGGGACTCAAAATGAACGAAAAACAATTTTTCTTTATGATGAAAATGGAATTCTTATTGAAAGAACAAATCCCAATGGAGTAAAAATTTTTTATCAATATGACGGATTAAGCAATTGTGAAATTCAATCATCTGACAATACAGTGGATTATCTTCTTACCTATAACGATAATGGATATCTAATAAGAGCAGAAGATCGTATCAATAATCAAACTATATATCGAGAAGTGGATGATTGTGGAAATATTACAAAAGAGATATTCCCGAATGAAGAAGAGATAGAAACATTTTATGATGATCAAGGTAGGATAGAGATTATAAAAGGTATAAATATTGGAGAAGTTCAATATGAATATGTCGATGAAGACCTTTTAAAAGTTAAGAGGTTTTCTAGTTTTAGTGGAAGGAAATACGATCATACTTATCAATATGATCAAAATGGAAATATTTTAAAAGAAGATCTTATAGGACAATTAGGGCAAATTATTTATGAAAGAGATCTCAACAAAAAAGAAATAATAGTTAGAAGTCCTTATTCTTTAGAAAAATGCTACTATGATTCGGTCGGAAATCTTATTTATCGAAAATTGAATGAAAAGGAATTTAATTATGAATACGACCCATTAGGACAGTTAATTAATTATGATGAATTTGATTTTATCCGGAATCCTATCAACTCCAATATCAATGAACTCAATGAACTTTTAGAGTATGGAGCTATTACTTGTGAGTATGATCTAAATGGCAGTTTGATAGCGAAACATACTCCAGATAAGAGCTATTTTTTTAGGTTTGATGCTCTAGGGCGTCTTATACAAATAAACTCAGAAAACTTAGAGTTACATTTTACTTATGATCCGTTGGGAAGAAGATTATCAAAAAGTATATTTCGAGATGGAGAAGAAACAAGAGAAACATATCTTTATCAAAATAAAAATGAAATTGCCAGTTTTAAAGATGGAAAGTTAAAAGAAATTCGAATTCCTGGAAAATCTTTTCATGAAAATATTGTAAAGTCAATTGCTATAGAAATAAATGGAAAAACTTATGCTCCCATATACGATATACAGGGTAACATCCTTAAGCTAATAGATATTGATAATAAAGGTGTTATAGAAGTTGGCCCTTTTGATTTATTTGGAAGTGACCTAGAGGATTTATTTCAAGAGGATTACAGCTCATGGGTATTTTCATCTAAGAGATTTGATCCGGAAACTAATCTTGTTTATTTCGGTCATCGCTATTATGACCCAAGCTTAAAGAGATGGATTTCTACAGATCCATTAGGAGCTATTAACGGGATCAATTTCTATAGTTATGTGCTAAACAATCCTTTTAGATATGTAGATCCAGATGGTAGATTTGTTTTTGCTATCCCTTTAGTTGTTTGGGGAGGAGCATCAATAACGGAAATAATAGTAACAACTATAGCGGCAGGAGCAGCTTCTTGGATAGGTCACGAAATTGGAAATGTATTAGATAAAAAAATCAAAGATAAGAAATGGAAATCAAAAGAAAAAGATGAATATAAAAAATTAAAACCACGAATTAGTGGTAAAGAAGGTGCTAAAGATGTACCAAGTTGGGCTAAAGGTGAAAAGCCTTACAAATCAGAGTCTGGAAATGATTTTGCTAAGAGATTACTCAATGAAAAATATGGACCTGGAAACTATAAGAAAGGGTCAAGCAGCGATTTTAATAAAATAAGAAAATGGGGAGATCGTTCATTTGATTAAAGTTTATGTTGTAATTCATATTCATAAGTTTGCAAGTCCTTCTGAATGTTTAGAAGGACATGTAGATAGTAAGCATATAGGAACTTTTCACTCAAAAAATAAAGCTATAACAACAATAGAAAAATATAAAAACCTTGAAGGTTTTAAAGATTATCCAAATGAATTTTATATTCATGAATATTTTGTTGATAGCATTTACAATTCTTACATAACTGAGTTGTTAAAATCTGATATTAAGCAAGCGGGTTCTTTAGAAGTTTTATTTTTTTTAAATTATGTAAGAGAATTTGAAGATGGTCATGATGATATAAAATTATTAGGGGTTTTTTCCTCTGAAAAAATAGCTAATGAAGCTTTAAAAAAAATCCGTAAAATCCCGGGACTAGTTAGAAATTCAGGTGATTTTCTTATTGAAGAAGAAAATGTAAAGTTATTAGGTTGGACAGAAGGTTTTACTACAATAAGCTAATATTGCTTTTTACATTACTGTATCCTCTTAATAGGGTAGTAGATCATAGGAATAAGAGATTTGAAAAAAGTATACATTTTACATCATGTACATGAGTTTGAAAGTGGAGAAGAAGATGTCAAATTAATTGGAGTTTTTTCCTCAAAAGAAAAAGCTTTGAAAGCAGTTGACGATCATGGAAAACTACCTGGCTTTAAGGATCACTTAAATGGTTTCTCTATTGATGAATACATTATTGATAAATCTGAATGGAATGAAGGATTTGCCACTTTAGATTAAAACTTAAATAAACCTCTTAAAAAGTAATATTTAGATGAATTTTTTCTATGACAGCCTTAAATTTAGCCCCAAAGCAACAACTAAAGAAACTAACGTATGCCATTTAGGATTGCCTTTTTCAGAAAGAGTCTTATAAAGGCTTTCTCTTCCTACATGTGCTTTTTTTGCTAGATTGCCAATGCCACCTTGTGCTTCAGCCACATTTCGAAGTGCTAAAAGAAAAAGATGCTGAGACTCTTCGTCACCTTTGAGGCTTTCTTCTAAAGCAGCGTTGAGATAGGCAACAGCTTCATCATGGTCTTTTAGTTCTTCGAGTAAAAAATCTTGGTATTTTCTATTTCTTGTCATAATAAATTCTTATGCCAGGTCCATAATGGATTTTAAGTTCAAAAATTCCTTTTGAAATTGTTTTACAATCTCCAAAATTACCCATCCTAAGTCGATTAAGTCTCATGCGAATTTTAGCTCTTGTATGGATTTCGCTTAATCCTTTCAACCATGATTCGAATGGGCGTTTTCCATTACTAGTTTCGTAAACTTCAATCTCAATTTCCATAATCTTATTGTATCTTGTAGGATACGTTGTTTGCAATATTTTTGTAAGTAGCTAACTGTGAAACAGATAAATATTTTATTTTTTAAGGCTATCCAGTTAAAAGTTTGTAACGTAACCAGTAACTGGAGTTTTTAGCCTCTCTTTTCGAGAGGCTTTTCTATACATAAGCTTTCGATATGTTATTGAGAAAGCAAAAATATCTTGTCGAAATTCAGGACAACCAGAAAATAACCATTTTGGTGATGTCACCAAAATGGTTAAATTAGGATCTGGAAGTGAAAGAAAAATACAAGACATCATGTTATCTCGTTATGCTTGTTACCTTATAGCACAAAATGCTGATCCTAACAAAGAATCTGTTTCCTTTGCACAAAGTTACTTTGCCTTACAGACAAGAAAACAAGAACTTCTAGAAAAACATATTCAGATGCTAGAGAGGTTAGAAGTAAGGCAAAAATTAACTCAAACAGAAAAAGAACCCTCATCAACTATTTATGAACGTGGGGTTGATGACTTGGGATTTGCTCGTATTCGTAGTAAAGGAGACCAAGCTCTTTTTGGAGGGAGAACCACAATTCAAATGAAACGTAAATTGGGCACGCCAGTGTCTCGTCCATTAGCAGATTTTTTACCTACAATTACAATTAAAGCAAAAGATTTTGCAGGTGAGATTACACATTATAATGTTAAAAAGCAGAATTTAGTAGGAGAAGCCCAGATTGCAAATGAACATACAAAGAACAATCAAGATGTGCGCCATGTATTAATTAAGAGTAGTATTTATCCTGAAGAGCTTCCTCCTGAAGAAGATATTAAAAAATTAGAAAAACGCATTAAAAGTGAAAGCAAAAAACTTATTGAAAATCCTGATGCATTGCCTCCGTCAAACAAAGAATAAGATGCATGGTTATATGAACATTTGAATTTTTAGAAAAATTTGAGCAAGCAGACTCGGCTTGTTGAGTCGTATAGACTGTTAGAAAATTCGTCATCAACCCTTTTTTTAATATTTTAATTAATACTACGTATCTCTAAATTCTTATCCTCTTTACCAATAACAAAGAGACCTCCAAAAGTAATTTGCAAATGCTGGTTTTTACTTAACGTCTCAAGCTTTAGAAGCTCTGATTTAAGTTTAAACGTTTTAGACTCTATTTCATCAAAATATTACTTTTTGCCATTATTGCACCAATTGCACCTTAATTTTGATAATCGCACCATAAAAAATAATTTGGTTCATGATTTAGCATTTATTTGGAGCACCTCTTCTGATAATCGATTCCAGGGAAAAGTTCGTAATGTAACCAGTAACTGGAGTTTTGTGAGCCCCTCTACTACTAGAGGGGCTTTTTTATTGATATTTCTATGACTCAATAAGCAAGCATAAGTTCTCAAGAAAAAACGTGATCAAAAATTGGTTATAATTATCTAATAATAAGAAGTTAATAATTGATCTTGAACTTTAATTGTAACTCAGTTACAATAGAAGAAAGTAAAGTTGGGGTTTCTTCTGTTGCCTTCTAAAAGACCTAAGAAAATCGAAAACCTACTCCAACGTGTTTATGATTGCCTTAATAAAGGCAAGTACCGAGATACAAGTCATGCTGAATTCCGAAAGCAAGAAACGTATTACTTTACCTGAGATAATTTATGTATTGAAAAATGGAAGGCATGAGAAATCGAAAGATAAATTTGAAGAGATGTTTAATTCATGGAATTATGCTATTAGAGGAAAAACACTGGATAATGAAGATTTAAGAATCATAGTTTCATTTGATGATGAAAGAGATCTTCTAATAATAACCGCGCTTTATTTGGAGAGGAAGGGGTAAGATTATGGCAAAGCAAAAAATTAAAAAAGAATTACTTTATAATGGGCTAGGATTTCCTATTTTACTTAGGAATGTTCCTATGATCGAACTAAGAGGGATTTGGACTCTCGATGTTGATTTTAACATTTTACAAAAAGTTGTTCTTCTTTCACTTTCTCATCATCCAGCTGATCTTACAGGCAATCAAGTTCGTTTTATCCGAAATTGGCTCGGTCTAACTCAAACTGAATTTGGAAAGTTGCTTGGTGTTACTCATCCGGCAGTAGTAAAATGGGAAAAAACTAAAAATAGTTCTTCTAAAATGAGTCTATCTATTCAGAAAGAATTAAGATTGTATTTACTAGACCATTTATTGTCCAAAGATAGAGATTTTCGACAGGCATTTAAATTGGTCATCAAAATAACTAAATATAAATCTACTACTCAACCACTTCAAGTTGATGTTCCGACTGATTTAATGGCAATTTGAAAAAAAGTAGTTTCTTTATCTAATTTTATTGTAGGCGAAAATTTTTTTGTAATTTTCTGGGTCTATAAAAGCAACAAAAAAACAGACCCATAAACAACCAAATGTCGTTTTCTAGAAAAACCTTGGTGGTCTAATGGTTTATAGATGCTTATTATTGGTATATTTTGGTCTCGAATAATTTTCTTTGTTTTGATTTCTGAAAAAAGTTTGAAGTGTACCCAGTAACTGGAATTTTATCCATAAATCGGGAAAAGGCGATAGAGAAAATCCAGGGAGTGGAGTTAAATGGAAATTCAGCTTGAATCAGGCTATACTCGATCATGGCTGGGGCATCACTTGTTAACCTGTGGAAGAGAGTTGGGCAGCCAAACTCAGTGAAGCTAGAACCAAAAGGCTTAGCGATAAGCCAGAGCCTGAGGATGTCAAACCAATTCAAAAAGAGCTCAAAAAATAGCCTGTTGTCTAATGAGATCTTTGGCGGTTATAAAACACTTCGATATATTCAATATAGACGGAGTTGCGCTACAAAGAGATCTAGCGCAGCTGTCTGGAACGCAAAGTCCCATAGCTCTCTTGCGGGCGAACTCAGCTTATAGAATCTCCAGTATTTTGTTTTTTCTATGTCTTTTTCATGCCAACAACGGATAATGCCCTTGGAGTCTCTACATTGCCATGCTCTGGCAGCAGTTGTTACGATCAGTTTTTTTGTCTGAATAGGGAAGTTCGGGTCGAATCCGAAAATCATTGGGTATGAATATCCCAGATAGCGCATCAGAACACCTGGTCCTGTGCAATAGTTGTCATTGAAGTTAGACGCATTGTTATCCTGCATCTTTTCTGGGTCAGTAGGAAATTCATGAAGAACGTAGTTATCGCTAATCACGCCCTTCATGACCAGCGACCAGAGTATGGTTTTTATCAAATCAGTAAGTTCTTTGGCACGGATGGTATCCTGGTTAGCTTCCTTTTTGAGTGTCTTTAGTGCAGAATAGAGAAAGACTCCCTGATCAGCTGTCCAGGCGCGTTGAGGATCAACACACCATCCGCGCGGATCATCGGGATTGAAATGCGCGTCTCTATGTGCCCAGGGATTCGGGGTCTCAAAAATCAGCTCGGCTTCATTCAGCAAAAAAGATGGGCTCTGTTTCTGGTATGTATACATCCAATCAAATGTGTCTCTCATCGAATCAAGATATTTTGAATCCGAATCAAGAAACTCCTGTATTCCACTGGAAAGCGCCCAGAAGCCTAGATTTGTCACGGAATTTGGAACGCAACTGTATTGGTAGGTTCCGCCTGGATTTTCACGACACTTGCCGTTTTCCTTGTCATAGGCTTCTGCGCTACCTCCATTCCAGGCTGCATAACCTTCACCGAACAGAGACCTGTTACAAGAAGAAGTATAGTTCTTGTTTTCTTTTGCGCTTTCGTACAACCACTCCCAGCATTGTTTAGCAGCAGCTTTACAGTTGGCTTGCAATCCAGATGCGGTCTCGTCGGAGTCAATATATTTGAATGCATTTACGAAAGCATTCCCCCACCATCCATAATCGTCACGCCAGTGGCCAGTACCATAGGGCAGTTTGCTGAACAAGTAATTGTAGCTATCTTCTATATATTTATACTCTCTCTTGAGTTTCAAAACGGAATAATAGTTAATCACAGAATCGAGTGTGTTTCCGGCCTTCCAAAAGTCTCCCCATAACCAGCCTCTTTTGCTGGCGGCATCGCTAAGTCCGGCGTCCCATAGATCGGTCAATACCTCATATGTTTCTTTCGCCCAAGCTTCTGCTGTTTCTTTTGCCGGCAACTTGACTTCTTCCTGGATTACCATTTTTTATCCTTGGTTTAATTGATATCTTCTGGTTTGTATCCTTATAGCATTCGCGAAATATAAAGTCATAAATTTAATTGTTGATTTAGCTAAAAAATTCTGCCTTGAATTACAAGAAAAAGTTCGTAACGCAACCAGTAACTGGAGTTATAGCTCCTCATTCGAGGGGCTTTGCTATATAAGCAATCGACTGATGTCTATTTTCTAGATAGAGTTTGATCTTTTTCAAAAGAAGCTGGGTTTGAATTAAAAGTGAAACAATAAGGCAATGAACGGACTCTCGAACAATTTAATATTTTATTGGAACTCGCTCAATTATCTTATCAGGATTTGAAATAAATTTTTGCTATAATTGTTTGAATTAAAATTTCTTAGAAAAAATTTGAACAAATGTCGTAGGATCTTTTTTTACTAAACTAATATTAGATTTCTAGTGAATATAGCAGATCCAAAATATAGCGATTATGTTGTTTATGTTGATGAGAGTGGAGATCATAGTTTAACATCAATTGATAGAAATTATCCTGTTTTTGTTCTCACATTTTGTATCTTTCGCAAAAAATACTATTCAGAATTTGTTATACCGATTCTTCGTAAGCTTAAATTTGCAATATTTGGCCATGATATGGTGATTTTACATGAACATGACATACGTAAAAAGAAAGGAGCTTTTAGGGACTTTGGGAAAGAAAAGAGAGAGGCTTTTTTTGAAGAGCTTAATATTTTAATTGCTGGAATGGATTTTACACTTATATCTCGTGTAATAGATAAGCATGAACTCAAAAAACAAAATGTCAAAAATATACATATATATCATCTAGCTATGGAAATTTGCCTTGGACAGTTACACTCTTTTTTAAAAGATCAAGGACAAGATGATAGGTTTACTCATATAATTTGTGAAGCAAGGGGAGCTGTTGAAGACAGAGCTCTAGAGCTTGAATTTCGACGTATCTGTGACGGAGTCAGTACGGAATATAGCAGGCTTCCTTTCGAAGTAGTTATTGCTGATAAGAAAACTAATTCTGAGGGCTTGCAAATCGCTGATCTAATTTCTAGGCCAGTGGGTCTTTCAGTTGTGCGTCCAAATCAATCTAATCGAGCTCTTAAAATTATTGAAAAGAAGTTCTATAAAGTTACAGAAACAGAAGGAAAGGGATATATTGTTTACCCGTAAAAAGCGAAAAACCTCAAGGTAGTCCTTGAGGCGTAAACGCCGGCCAGGTAGTCCCAACCCATTTAGTCTTTAATTTAATCAATTGAGGATTTTTTTTCATTAATTTAATTTTTGAACTAACTTGTTATGCTAAAGTTGTATTATGGGAGGTGTGTTCGAAAGTGTTTTCATTTAAATGTGTTCAAGTATTTGATCTAGTACTATGGGTTTCCATACTCGGCAAATATCGGAATCTTCACATATTCTTCCTGAATAAATGCCCATGAATTTTGTTTGATATCCCCCGCCCATAATAAATTTTCCATCGCTTGTTGCATATCCAATTAAAAAGGGCCTAAATATCTTTGCCGGTTCTTTTTTTGCTAGTTTGCATCTTTAAATATCATTGTTGTTTATGTTGGCTTTCATATAATTATTTTTATGTTCATCAAGAAAGAAGATGTCTTTACTTCTCAAACTTATAGAGAAGAGATAGCTAATGCATTGACTCATGGCTTTGGCCTTTTTTTTAGTCTAATTAGTTGTATTTTTATGATTGGAGAAGTAGTGAAAAGCGGAAAAGTCTTGCATATAGCAAGCTCTGTTTTTTACTCATCATCTCTTATCGCTACCTATACGACATCTACACTATATCATTTGTGTCGTAACAAAGCTAAAAAGGTTCTTCAAAGACTGGATCATATCAGTATTTATTTGTTGATTACAGGAACCTATATGCCGATTTCTTTGCTAGTATTAAAAGGAAATCTAGGCTGGACTATATTTGGTATTGAGTGTTTTTTTTGTTTTATTGGAATTACTTTTAAAGCTATTTATGGTCATAAATATCCAGCGCTATCGGGAGTATTTTATCTTTTAATGGGATGGTTGATTATTTTTGCTATTGAGCCACTTGTAGCAAGTCTTCCTGCTTATGCTTTGGCTTGGCTCTTGACAGGAGGAATATTCTATACGTTTGGTTTTTTGTTTTTTGCCTTAGATCAGAAATATCATTACTTTCATGCTATTTGGCATCTATTTGTTTTAGCAGGCAGTTTTGCTCATTTTTATCTGATTTCATCTCATGTCTTTAATTTTACGAAATAGTTTGTTCACTTTTTTTTAGCGATTTCAAAAAACTAGCTGGGCTGAAATATTCAAAAATCCCCAAGGTAAAATTTAAATATAGTATTTTGTTTGCATAAAAAGTAAGTCATTAATATGAGTAAAAAATAAACCAAGATTACTTAATGCAGCAAAAGCCTTCGCTAATCATCAGGCAAGCTATTTTATCTGATATTCCTCATATCATGGAACTTTCTTATAAAGTATATGGAGAAAATGCCTATACCGAAGAGCAGCTTTTTGGTCATATCAACCATTTTCCTGAAGGACAGTTTGTAGCTGAGTGTGATGGACAAATTGTTGGTTATTGCGCTTCGATAATTGTATTTGAAGATCAAGCGCTTCAAAAACATACCTGGCAACAGATCACAGGGAATGGGTATTGTTCAACACATAATCCTAAAGGGGACTATTTATATGGTGTGGATGTTTTTGTCGATCCAGACTATAGAAAAATGCGAATAGGGGAGCGCTTTTATAAAACAAGGCAGAACCTTTGTAAAAAAAAGAACTTAAAAGGGATTGTATTTGCAGGAAGAATGCCTTTTTTAAAAAAAAAGATCAAAGAATTCAAAACCCCAGAAGGTTATCTACAGGCTGTTCTAGACAAAAAAATACGCGATCACGTACTCAACTTCCAGATTAGACAAGGGTACAAACCACTTGGAATCCTTAAAAATTATCTTCCATCAGACTTAAATTCTATGGGAAATGCAGTCCAAATGATTTGGAAAAATCCTAAAAGAAGTGCTGAAGAAACACTGCAAAAATCCAGCGAACTAATTTATTCAAGAATAATTAGAGTGGCATCTGTCCAATACAAACAAAGACAAATTCACTCTTTTGATGAGTTCAAATCTATAATTTCTTATTATGTCGATGTGGCTCACGATTACCGCGCTGATTTTCTTTTATTTCCTGAGTTGTTTACCTTGCAGCTACTTTCAATTGACAATC